>Ga0172375_10001158_pt1 | contig 42440 bp, 35 predicted proteins | sample LakKiv1m_FD_114537 | JGI IMG/M metagenome (GOLD analysis project Ga0172375, IMG submission 114537) | Freshwater microbial communities from Kabuno Bay, South-Kivu, Congo - kab_092012_11.1m | ecosystem: Environmental > Aquatic > Freshwater > Lake | place: Democratic Republic of the Congo... | reverse complement strand
TTCAATCCGGACGGGTCCGTGTTCGAACGCAAGTTCGAACTCGATTCGCTCTGCTATCCGCTCTGGTTGGCATACAACTACCATGAAATCACGGGGGACGACTCGATCTTCGACTATTTCTTCGTGCTGACGGTCGACCGGGTCATCGATACCCTGATCCAGGAACAAAACCATGCCGACGCCAATTATCAGATCACGAACACCACCGACCGATCCGTCGGCTCGCTGGCGTTCAATCCCGAGAGCAACTTGATCTGGAGCGCCTACCGGCCTTCGGACGATGTCGCCTACTACAAGTACAACATCCCGGAGAACATGTTCTGTGTCGCCACGCTGGAGAAGATGGTGGCACTCTTCACCGACTTGGGTCTCGACGCGACGACTTCATCCAGAGCCCTGGCGCTGGCCTCCGAGGTCCGGAACGCCATCGAGACCTACGGAGTCTACATGGATCCGCAATATGGCAGGATCTACGCCTATGAGGTGACCGGATTCGAAGACAACATCAACTCGGCCAACCAGAAACTGCTGGTCGATTGCGCCAACATCCCGAGTCTCTTGGCGATTCCTTGGCTGGGATACGCGCCCATGGATGATGAAACCTACCAGAACACCAGGGCTTTCATCCTGAGCGATCGTAATCCCTATTATCACGAAGGCGTCTATGCCTCCGGGATCGGCGATCCCCATGATTCGATCTATACGGCCAATCCGTCGTTGCCGGTCGTCTGGCACATGGCCCTGGCGATGCAGGGCATCACCGCGGACGATCCCGTCGAGATCCGGCAGATGATCGACTACATGACCGCGACGACCGATGGCACCTTTGTCATGCATGAAGCCTTCGACGCCGATAATCCTTCAGTTTACACCAGGGACTTCTTCACCTGGCCCTGTTCCCTGTACGCCTACCTTTACCTGACATCGGTTCTTGATGTCAATCTGGACTGAAAGCGAGCGAACCATATGAAAAAAGTGATGCTGATCCTACTTATGACCTTATCCGTCTGCCTCGGGTTCGCCCACGCCGATTTCCGGATCAATGCGGAAATCCCCGTGCGCGACTACGGAGTCGACCTCGCCTTCGGGCGCCGGGTCGTTTCGACTCCGGCGACAGACGACAACTACAATACCCGGGCGGTGGATGCCGATCCGGCCACCAGATACGCCGCCGAAGGCAGAGATGACGCCTTCTTCTACGTCGATCTCGGTTCGGTGGAGAAAATCGGCAAGGTCGTGATCGATTTCGAAGCCGCCTATGCCTCTGAATACCTGATCCAGCTCTCAATGGATGCAGTTACCTGGCAGACGGTGACGGATGTCACCCATGACAGCCTGACGAAGGATGAAATCGAGTTTCCTGCCTATATCGAAACTCGCTTCGTCCGCTTCCAGGGGGTCTCTCGGGCGACCGAGTACGGCTATTCCTTCTACAGTTTCGAAGTCTACGGCCCCAGGAACGCGGCCGCCGGCGCAACCGTATATGAAGTCTCTTCCAACGAGAACGAAACCGAACTGAACAAAGCCAACCTCACGGACAATGTCGGTTCGACCCGCTGGGCATCCAACGTCACAGCTGGCGACAACCAGTATGTCCTGATCGATCTGGGCACCGAAACCACCTTCGATACGATCAAGATCCGTTGGGAGGTATCCTTCGCGAGAATCTTTGCGATCTATGCCTCAACCGAGACTACCTCCAACCCTGCCCGCATGGATGAAACCTGGTACAAGATCCAGGAAAGTTCGGTCGGCTTGGGCGAAGTCGACGCTTTCACCATCGCCGATCCGGTAACGACCAGATACATCAAGATCGAGTTGATCCAGCGTCAGACTTCCGAAGCCACCAAGCATACGGGACGTTACCCCTGGGAATCGACTTTCTCGATCTATGAATTCGAACTCTATGATTGGGCTTCGATCCAGGCGGCGCCGACGGGAAACGCCATGGAATTCTCCAAGAACGGTCCCGCCTGGGCGGCGATGACCAACATCACCCTGAATCCCGAAGGCCTGCTTTTGGCTCCGATCGGCTATCCGATCGCCGCCGATGGCGTCGTCACCGACCTGGCCTCGATCGCTTCGGGTGACATTCCCGGTTTCGAATCGTATGGCACCTACAATCCGGCGGTGATCTACGATACCGAAAGAGACATGTTCCATATGATCTACCGGGCCGAACTGCCCGACAATTTCAACGATTATTACGGCGACAAATATCCGCTCGGACACATGTCGACGTTGGCCTATGCCTATTCCGATGACGGCGTGCACTTTTTCCGGGGCCTCGACAATCCGGTCGCCTGGCCGACCACGGCCGATGAGGCCGGTGGTGGCCTCGAGGATCCGCGGATGTTCAAGATTGAGAACGATCCCAACCGCTGCGGCATCACCACCTACTACATCAGCTATACGATGTATGACAACTCCTTGACCCGGGAAGGCATCATGTGGACGCAGGATTTCATCACCTTCCACAAGGTGGGCCGGATCGCTCCCGAATATGGCGGGGCGATCAAGTCCGGAACCTTCGTCACCGATCCGGAAGGGAACGCCATCATGATCAACGACCCCCGTCCCGGTCATACCGGCAAGGTCTACATCATCTACATGAAGGATGGGAGCTATACCCGGATCGGCTTCACGACCGATGTCATCCATATCGACGCTACAGACATCATCGACATCGATTCGACCGGTTTCGGCACCAACGACATCGAGGCCCTGACCAAGGGCAACGAGTCCTGTATGGCCCTGACGAACATCTATGGGCCAGATGACGAAGAAATCTACCTGATGTACGGGGGCGGCACCTTGAGCGACAGCTCGCTCCAGAACGAACAACCTAACGCCACGGGCTGGTTCTATGCCCTGGGCGTCTTAAAGACGACGAAATCCAATCCGTTCGAGCTCACGAACGTAAGGCTCGACCTCAATGAACCCATGATGTATCCGACCGACACCAACAAGATCGACTACGGCCTCTTCAACAAGTGCATGTTCGCCGATTCGATGATCCGGCACGACAACAGATGGTATCTCTACTACGGAGCCGGCGACATGTATGTGGGTCTGGCCACCGCCCGGGCCGATTTCACGGCCGGGGCTTCCGAATATGCGGTTGATGGCTTGATCATCAGCGCTTCGACAACCGCCCTCAACAAGCTGTATGGTAGCGATCGTCATGATCGCTTCATCGACTATATCGGCGAAGTCCACGCTCTCGACGGAACCTTGCTCTATACATTCAACCAGCCCTACTACATCCCCCATTTCAGTTTCCTGCCGGAAGGGAGATATGCAAGCGGTGTCAGCGTAACGCTGGAAATCGACCTTTCCCAGGTGCCATCGCTTCCGGAAAACTACTATGTGGTGACCTACCTGAGGGACAAGGCCAGTTTCGAGACTTTGAACAATCCTGCGAGTCTCCTGGTCATCACGCCCCAGGTCACGAGTACGGGAAAGTAGGTGGACAAGATGAAAAAAAGCCTGATTATTTTGGCGGTCTCGGCCTTGATCCTGGTATTGACAGGTTGTGGTGGCAACTCATCCACAACCATTACGATCACATCAACCCAACCGATAACCAATACTACCTCGACGACAACCACTTCGATTACAGACACCACCTTGACTACGACAATGCTTGAGGCACCGGAGAATCTCAGTCTTGATGGAAGAGAGCTTACATGGGACTTTGTTCCCGGCGCCACCTCGTATAGCGTCAAGATCGACGAAACAAACTATCCTTCGGAAACCAACAGCTTCACGATACCATCTTCCATACATGGCGATGTCACGATCACTGTCCAGGCGATATCAGGAACTGAAGTCTCCGAATCCTCATTGCCTCTGGATGTGATCCTGACTTTGGTGTTGTCCTATCCCGAAAATATCCGTCAGGAAGGCGACCTGGTCCTGTGGGATGCCGTCGAATTCGCCTCCGGTTATGTCGTCAAGATCGACGGCGTGGAATATTTCACCTATGACACCTCCTACCCGATCGATCCCGAGACCGATTCCCAAGTCCAGATCCTGGCGGTGGGAGACGATCTCGAACATATCGAGACCAGCGCCTATTCGCCGGTGCTGGTGGTCCTGTCCCAACTCGATCCGGTCACCAACATCCGTTTCGCCTCGGGAATGCTGCAATGGGACGTCACAAGTAATGCCGACACTTATCTGGTGACGATCGGCGCAGATGATCCGATTACTGTCACGACGAACAACTATGCCGATGTCGGAATGTATTCCGGTGTCGTTACCGTCACTATCGTCGCCAGGAATTCGGCAAGCCTTTACCTGGATTCCGAGGCGTCAACCAGCGATGTCGCCTTCCCGGAAATCACGCTGTCACAACCGACTAATCTCCGGATCGACGCAAATACTCTCGGCTTCGATCCGGTCGAATTCGCCGATACCTATGACATCTATTGGAACGGAGCCCTCTACATCACGGTCTTGTCCAATTCCTATCCCCTGACTCCCGAGATCCTGGCCGATGAAACCAGCTATCTCCAGGTCGTGGCGAAATCCGCTCTGTATCAATCTTCACCGCTAAGCGACAGGCTCTATGTCCATGTCATCCTGATCACGAACGAGACGGAACTGAGGAACATGGCAACGACCGGCAACTACCTGATTCAAAACGACATCAGCCTGACCGCCTCCTGGACGCCGCTCGATTTCTCCGGCAACCTGGACGGTGGCGGTCATACCATATCCGATATCACGATTGATTCGGCGATCATGGACAATGGCTTCTTCGCGATTTTGGACGGAGCCAGAGTCACCAATCTCAATCTTGCCGGATCGATCACAATCGAAAGCAATCTCTATGCCATCAATGTCGGCGGCCTGGCCGCAAGGGCGGTGGCCTCCGAGATCGAAAACGTCGCTGCCGCTTTCACGATCGCTGCCACATCCAATAACGGGATCGGAAATGTCGGCGGACTCGTCGGCTTACTCGTCGATTCGAGTCTCGCCAACGTCGGTTTCACCGGGACGATCGAGACTGCCTTCATGACGACAGGCGGCCTTGTCGGCACGATCCGGGACGCAAAGGATTTCCGGACGATTACAAAGGCCGCGGTGACTTCAACCATCACCGCCACCGGCACCGTTGAAAGTCCGGTCGGCGGCTTCGTCGGACAGATGACCGACAATTACGTCACGATCAGCGAGTCATATGCGAAGATCACGCTCGTAGGTGCAAACTATGTCGGCGGCTTCATCGGCTATCTCGGATCCGGAACAGTGGAAGATTGCTACGTGTCGGGAAGCGCAAATGCCACAAACGACAGTTTCGTGCATCTGGGCGGCTTCGTCGGCCATCTCGAAGGCTATAACGTCCAGATCGTCAATTCCTTGGCGATGGTAGTTCTTGATACCGAAGCCTCGGGAATCGAAGTCTATGTCGGCTCGTTCACCGGGAAAACTCCGGGTGGGACCTACGCCACCATCTATCATGGTTGCCAATACGACAACCTGATCAGTCCGATCGATCGGATCGGCAATCCCCTGACCGGCAGGGGCGACGGCATCAGTGGAACCAATCTTGCTTCAGGAACCCTGCTTGACGGTTTCAATCCCGATCTCTGGTACTTCAGTGCGGGCGAATACCCCTTGCTCGCCTGGGAGAATAGCATAGCGCTTTAAAAAATATAGATAAAAATGAAAGGTAGGCGATGCATTTGCCTGAAGGTATCAAGATCAGTAATCGAAAACATGGCTCCAACGTGTAAGTGAACTGCATCACGAATGCAAATGCTAGAATCAATGGTCAATCGGAATACCGGCATTAATTGCATGTTCCTAATTGAGAAAAAGGGAGGACACAACATGAAAGAAAAGCAACAGAGAGAACAATATGAGAAACCGACGGTGGAAATCATCGATTTCACGATCGAGGAATCGATTGCGACCAGCCTTGATTTCGGCCCGTCGACGCTTTGCGGAGAGGAGATGTGGTAACTGATGAAAAAGTTATCCATCACTTTTGCGCTGGTTATGCTGATGGTTGGCTTTGCGGCCCTGTTCACGCTGAACACCCGCGTCGAAGCCGCCGGAACTCAACAGACGGAAGAGTATGTCGCAGTTGATCTGACGGCATATTTCGATCCGGACAATATCGTCAATACCAGTATCCCGGTCCCGATCACAGGCGACAAGTGGTTCGATGAGGCCACAAATACGCTATATACTTTCGGGGCGACAGACTGGGATTCCGGCACAGTTTTACCAACGACGCAGCCGGGAAGCCCCGTTGAGGGAGACAGATGGTTTGATGAAGACAACAATCTGCTATATTCATATACCACGGAATGGGATGCTGGCGTCGAGTTGCCGGTCGCCGATCCCAGTCTGACGTACGGACAATCCCTGTCGTTCGCCTCGGATGTCGGCACCATGGAAGGACACACTTTCCTGTATTGGGAAGTGAATGATGCGATCAATTATCTGCCGGTCGATCATCAGTTCGTCCTTGCGAAGACCAACGTTTTGAAGGCGGTTTTCAGTCCTTCGGACAAGCATGTCGTCACTTTTGTGGATGCCAATGGCAAGATTCTGGACATCCAATATGTGACCAATGACGGAACCGCGACGCCTCCGGAGACATTGCCGACCAAACCGGGATACACAATCGCTGAAACCGCATGGAACCAGACATTGACGAATGTAACGACGGACATGGTCGCGGTATTGCAGTACGATCCATCGAACACGACCAGCTACACGCTGTCGGTAGATAATGGTACGGGTGATGGGTCCATAACCTATAACCATACAGCTACGGTCGTTGCCGATTCCACAGCCACCCACATGGAAGGTATGCGTTGGTTCGATGAGACGACCGATAAACTCTACACCTATGAATCCGGCGATTGGAATGCCGGAGTATCGGTCCCTGTATCGCAACCGGAATCGCCTAACATAGGGGATATGTGGTACAATGAAACCTATCATCTCCTCTATACGTATGACGGTTCAAAATGGGGCCCCGGGGAAATGATGCCAACATCACAGCCGGCAACCCTCTATTTCCATCACTGGGAAGTGGACGACAATACAGTCAGTTATCAGTCTAGCTATACTTTCACAGTGTTTGAAAACACGACGATCACCGCTCGTTACAGTACGACCGCACCGAGCGATCTTCCCAGGGTCTCACTCAACAACGATCTGAAGATCCGCAGCGGATACAAGACCTATCTCGGACAATTCTACCTGCCCGAAGGGTATACGATGGTAGAAGTCGGAATCATGACACATGCGACCAACACCGCACTGATCGATTTGGGTACCAGCGGCGCTGTCAGGCACGCTTCCACAAAGTATAATGCCCTTACCAACGAATTTGTGATGAGCATCGTGGAGGCCAATGCCGGATGTGCAAGAGCGTATCTGATCTACAAGAACACTTCCAACGAATTAGGAACCGTCTATAGCGAATCGGCATACAACATCGTAAATGGCGGTTTTGAAACCGGCGACCTCAACGGCTGGAACGCCCTTTCAATCTGGAAAGGCGAATCAGGCATGTATGCCTATGTAAACGACTTGGTCGTCAACGGGACTTATTTTAGCGGCAACCCCTATAATCGTGATGGTTCATACAATTACGGTGTAGAAGGCGGAAGTGTCACCTGGGATCAGTCAAGCGAAAGAATGGGCTATCTTCGTTCCAGCGACTTCATCTTGGGCGGATCGGGATGGGTCAGCTTCAAAATCGGTGGTGGAAAAACCAACACTACCGCCTTTGTATCCATCAAACGCACCAGCGACGACGTCGAAGTTGCCAGATTCGGCAATCCCAATTTCAACGATACCGGTAAGGCTGCCGTTCAATATGGCTCCTCGATTTCGAACGCTGAAGCTTTCCTTTTCCAGTATTATTTCGATTTGGGAAGCATCGGCACCCTGGGCGAAAGCTATTATTTCATGCTTAACGACATGGCCGCTTATGACTGGTGCATTCTATCCGCGGACAGTTTCATTTCCTATTATGAAACAGCACCCAGCACGAATGCCGATACTCTGGCGTCAAACATCGTTCCGTCGGTAAATCAGGCAGGCAGTGCCACGAATTCGATTGTCAACGGCTATTTCGATGACAGTCTGAACAATTGGGATAATGCCAACAACATCTTCATGATGGATAGCGGCAAGGCCCGTAGCGACAATGGCGGCGACGCCGCTTTGGGCGTAATGAGATCAACCGCTTTCACTATCAACGGCTCATATCAATACCTGCGCTTTGGTTGGGATGGAGGAATGGACTACGACAAACGCGTCTACATTTCCATCAGGGAAGTGGGCACCAACATCGAAGTCTTGAGAGTCACTCCCAGAGAAGAACTGGGCAATGATACAAACGGCCTCGACAACCATATGGTCAATACTTCCGGCCTTGATACATCGAAGGAATATTACCTGGAATTGGTCGACAACTGCACTTCAAGCTGGGGTTTCCAGATGGTGGATGAATTCCGATTGGTTACGTCAACCGAATGGCACGGTGTCGTCGATACGTATCCTGGCGATGAGGCTTCCTATGTGACCGGCTTACCAACATCCTTCGTCTATGTCAAGCCATAAGAGCAACTGAATCACCATGCTACAAATTAATATGCCGTATTTCTTCTGATCTTGATTCATGACCAATATGAAGTAATTAAGCAACCATTTTGCATGGCTTTTTGAACCGGCCGTGGTCAGCCTCCGGGCCAGCCACGGCCGTTCAATATGCATTTTCTCTCATTAGGGACGACAATCATCCCTAAGTTGTGATAAAATACAGCTGGTGAAGCATGTGAATCCATATCTGACATTGAAAAAGAAACTCATCGAGAATGCGGGCCAATCCATCACGCCCGTCGTCGGTGAATTCGAATTGACCGCGAAATGCAATTTCCATTGTCCCATGTGCTATGTCGCCGACAACAAGACGAAAAGCGAACTGTCGACAAACGAATGGAAAGAGTTGCTCAAGGAAGCGGTCGAAGCCGGACTCATCTATGCATTGCTGACGGGAGGAGAAGTCTTGACTCGTCCCGATTTTGTCATGTTGTACGAATACCTTTTCGATCTTGGCGTCAGAATCACCATCTACACCAACGGCCATCAACTCACAGATGCCCTGATCGATGTCTTAAAAAAACGGCCTCCGGAACTGATCGAGATCACCCTCTATGGCGGAACTGACGCCACCTACCAAAAAGTGACGGAGTCAAAAGCCGGTTTTTCTGTCGTGAAAAGCAATATCCTCAAACTCAAAGCCAATAATCTGCCCGTGTCGATCAGGGCGATCCCGATCCCGGAAGTCGCCGGCGATCTTGATCTCCTGATCGAATTCGCCAGGGAGACCGGACTGGTTCTCGGGCATTTCCTATATGTCGGGCCTTCCAGGGCAAGAGATTACCAAAATCGTCTCACTCCCGAAGCCCTGATCGAATTCGAAACCAGAATCAGAAGCGCTTTTCCCGAAGCCTACCGGAGCCGTGGCCGTGGTGATGATACCGACAAGACCTGTCAGGCCCTGAGAAGCGGCTATTATGTCAACCACCGGGGCTATATGCAACCGTGCGCGATCATGCCCGTACCGGGAAGAAAAGTGGAATCGGGCCGCTTTCTGGAGACTTTCCACAAGTTGTCCGCCCAGTGGGTAAAACTCCGCAACGCTCCCGGATGTCAGACCTGCAGCCTCAAGAACGATTGCATCCAGTGCCCGGCCAGGAGATATCTGGAAGGCGACATCGGCGCATGCGCAGAATATCTCCATCGCCATGCCCAGTTGCGACGGAAGGTGAAAAACCATGGTCTATGACATATGTGGCATCAAACTGCGGTTTGAATACAATTATCCCGATTTCTTCGCTTCCAGGATCAAGGGCTATGAGGATCCGGGCAGGGAACCGGAATATCACATGGACGTGCATATCGTCGGAAGCATCAACCCTCCCGATGCCAAGCCTGTGCTTTGTTACCATGACCGCACGGTAATGCACGGTGACAAGTATGAATATATCGTCAAAATGGATTCCGCGGAGGAAATCACCGATCTGATCAGATTCACCACCGATCTCCGGAGGATCGACATTTTCCTGGTGCAAAGGATCGGCAAACGGCTTCCGGAAGTCGAATATCTTCTTTCCGGGATGATGTTCTTCGAGATCGCGATCGCGAACGGGATGATCCCGATCCACGCCGCGGCCATCGAATACGGTGGCGAAGCCATCCTCTTCTCCGCCCCCTCGCAGACGGGCAAATCGACCCAGGCGGAATTGTGGCGTCGTCAGCTTCCCGAAAGCCGGACCCTCAACGAGGACAAACCCCTGCTGTTCCAGAAAGACGGCGTAATGATGGCCGGTGGCACGCCCTGGTCCGGCAAGACGCCGGAAAACACGAATCTCACCGCGCCGGTGAAATGCATCGTGTTCCTGGAAAAGGCTAGCCGGGCCGAACTCGTATCCCTCAGCAACCAGGACAAGGTCAAGATGTTTCTTAGAAACATCCACCGACCGCGGGAAGAAGGCAAACTCGCCTTTGTGCTGAAGGCGATCGAATCGCTGGTCTACAACACGCCCGTGTATCTGTTCAAAGCCACCAAAGAAACCGATTCCTTCACCTATCTATACCATGCCATCTATCGAGGAGATCACCTATGAAAATCAAACACGGATACGTATTGCGCAAGGTCGCGGGCGAGAACATCGTCGTTCCGACCGAGGAAGCGGCCCTGAATTTCAACGGCATCCTGACCCTGAACGAAACTGGCAAAGTCCTTTGGGAACGGCTTCAGACCGGAGCTTCGAAAGGATTGCTAGTCGACACTTTGGTCGACAGATACGAAGTCGATGAGGAAACCGCCACCAAAGACGTTGCTGATTTCATCAAGGTCTTGAAAGGAAAAAACATTCTGGATGAATAGACATGTTGTCTCGCTGGAAGGACTAAGACCGCTGATCGACGAACAACTCCACCAGGGAAAGGACGTCACTTTCCGCGTCAAAGGAAACAGCATGTTTCCATTTTTAAGAACGGACCAGACCGATGTCACCCTGACTTCGCCGCCGGAAACATGCAAGAAAATGGATGTGATCCTGTTCCGGACCGAAGCCGGGAAATACATTTTGCACCGGATAGTCAAGGTTGAAGGTGACAAATATTTGACGATGGGCGACGGCTTGCGGACGAAGGAAACCACCAGCAAGCGACAGGTGGTAGCGATCATGAAAGCCTTCAGTTACAAGGACAAGACCACATCTGCCGATTCACAAAGCTACCGTTTCAAGGTGAGAATCTGGATATGTCTCAGTCCATTCCGGAGTTTGATGCTGGGCGTGTTTCACCGGCTTGAGAGGCATAAAAATCATGGATAAACTATATGCAGAGTTGTTCGAGTTGACAAGCTATGCTTTGAAATCGATCCCCTACGATAAACCGCTGATTGATGGAGACGCCATATTCGACACAGCACGGGAAAACGGCCTGACGGCGCTGATTTTCAGTGTTCTTGTCGAAGGTTCCGTCGGGCAAAGAACCTATACCCGATTTCAAAAGGAATACTATCGCTATCAGACCAAGGATCTGCTTCAGGGCGATGCCATAGCCCTGATCAGGAGCCTGTTCAGGGAAAATCAGATCCGGTTCATTTTCCTTAAAGGTGCATATTTGAAACAACTGTATCCGGACAGCCACATGCGTGGCATGGGCGACATCGACATGCTTGTGCAAAAAGCCGATCAGGACCGGATCCGAAAGCTCCTGCTTGTCCAGGGCTTCAAGAATCCGATCAACGGCCCCACCCATGACTTCTATTCCCGGGGTCGCGACGTCTTTCTCGAAGTCCATCCGCAGATCGACCTGCATTTCGACAAGCTGCACCTGTCGGTTTTCGACAACGTCTGGAATAGTGCCCGACTAATCGATGAATGCGAAGCAGAGATGGCTCCGGAATTGCATATGGTGTACCTGCTCAGCCATCTTGCCAAGCATCTCAAGTCCTCCGGCGTGGGACTGAGGCAGGTTCTCGACATCGGCGTCATGCTAGACAGACTTGGTTCAAGCATCGATCAGGAGCAATTGTCCGCCTTGTTGGCGCAGACAAGACTGAAACTATTCTTCCTGAATCTTGTCGCCATCAACAAGGAGTATTTCAATCTTGAATCACTGACGCGATTCCTCGCAGACTTCGAATACGAGAAAGAATTTCTTGATGAGGCGATCATGTTCTTCATCGCCTCGGGAATCCATGGTACGGCTGATGGTTTCAACCGCTCCGCTTCCGGGATCACGAAAGTCTCGCTTGAGCAAGGCAATGCCAGAAAGAGCAAACTCCGATACCTCTTCAGCAAGCTTTTCCTGAAATACGAGGACATGGTTCCCTCCAGGCCCTATCTGAAGAAGTGGCCGATATTGCTTCCTGTTGCCTGGGTGATCCGCTGGTTCGACCTGGCCTTCCACAGGACCAGGAGAAGTATTGCCAAACTCCGGGAACTTCGTGTCGATAACGATACGCTCGCAAAGCAATACGAGCTGTACAAGCGGCTTGGTCTATGACAACCAACCAAGAATCAAGATGGCGGATAGCCATCATTTTTTAGCTAATCGAATATTGATACTATTATTATTGAATATTTTTATGGTATATCTTGATTAAATCGGTTCCTTGAGGTATAATGAATAAAAATGACTGAAAAGGGTGTGCAGAAATACTATAGTATAAGGGAGAATTGTAGACAGATGAGACAGGAAAAACAAGACAAGCTTGCTTACGAAGCGCCAAAAGTGGAAGTTGTGGAATTTGTAACGGAAGACACAATCGCGACGAGCCTCGATTTCGGACCTTCGACCTTGTGCGGAGAGGAAATGTGGTAAAATGAAGAAAGCGCTGACCTTTTTGTTGCTGGCACTTTTTATTTTTGCCTTTCCGGTCCAGAGTGTACAGGCGGACACCAGGGACTCGGTGACGGTGAACATCACCAGCAAGTTCGATGAAACGAACACGGCCTCTACCACGGTATCACAGGATTATGGCACCAAGGTATCCTTCGCAGCCAGTCTGCCGGGAGACGATACCGGCTATGAATTCGCTTTTTGGATTGTGAACGGCGTGGTGAGAAGGGATCTGGCTCAAAGCGCTGAAATTGTCGTTACTTCCAACATGACTCTGGTAGGTGTTTTCCACCCGCTGGATTCGTTGAAGTACGCAGTTGTGTTCATGGACGCCAACGGGAAAGTGTTGAAGATCGAATATGTCGCTTCCGCCGGTACGGCGACGGCGCCATCGATTTCGGAATTGTCCAAGCCGGGATATATTGTCGATACGGATACGACTTGGGTGTATGAGAACAATCCCGAAGTGGAAGCCACTCTGAGTTCGATTACGGACAATACGGTGGTATTGCTCAATTATGTCATCGATACAACGAATTACTATACTGTTCATGATATCGATGGCGCTGTTGAGACTTCCCAGAACAACCTGGTATTGAATACCGTTGTATCTGTGACTGCAGATCAGGCGCCAGCCGAGGAATATTTTAATAACTGGACAAATGCAGCTGGGAAAATAGTCAGTTATGAACCGACATATTCATTTACAGTGGTAGAGAACACGACACTTACGGCAAACTATTCCGGGACCCCCAACAGCGACCTGCCATATGTCGTTATCGGCAACAAATTGTCACTGCATGATGGAAAATCAAGCTTCATAGGTCAATTCCATCTGCCTTCAGGGTATACATTGGTTGAGTATGGCTTGTTGACAAAAGCGGATACATCATCATTTGTTCTCGGGGATGATGGAACGACTAAATATCAGGGAAATAAATACAATCCCACTACGGATGAGTTTCTGATCAGTGTACCTACTGCTGCGAGCACGTATGTGAAAGCATACCTTGTAGTTGAGAATGGTTCTCAGGAGCTTGAGTACCTTTACAGTACTGCAGAATTGCTGGCAATATCCGATTTGATGTTCAGTGAATATGGTGAAGGATCCAGCAACAATAAATGGATCGAGATATATAATCCCACTAATGCTTCTGTTGATTTGAGTGCCTATACAGTCGAATATTTTGGAAATGGCGCTAATACTTCTACTCCCATAGCGTTAAGTGGAACTTTGTTATCTGGAGATGTGTTTGTAGTTGCCAATACATCAGCGGCTCCAAGTATATTAAGCTCTTCTGATTTGACAAGTGGGTCACTTCAATTCAATGGGGATGATGCTTTCGCGCTTTTCAAAGGGTCAGTGCTTCTTGATACATTTGGAATTATAGGCCAGGACCCCGGAAGCTCTTGGGTGTTCGATACCCTTTCCACTGTTGATAAGACCTTAGTTAGAAGAATTGGAGTCGTATCACCATCATCTTCATGGAACCCTTATGAATGGGATGTGTATGCAATTGATACAATCGATAACCTTGGATATCATGAGAATGATAATGTTTCTTCAATAACAATTACTGGGGCAACTACACTAATGGCAGAAAAGACAACTCAATTGTCAATGACATATGATCCTCTGGATTCGACTCGTGGAGTTACTTGGGAAAGTAGCAGCGATTTGATTGCCACAGTAGATGCAAATGGATTGGTGACGGGAGTCGCTGAAGGAGAAGTCACAATTACTGCAACGTCAACATCGAATGATACAATAACCGATACTCATGTTATATCTGTATCTCCTGCGGTTTATTGGACGATTACTTATCATTCGAACGGCGGAAGCGATGTCGATTCTGATTCTGTTCTGGATGGTACCTCAGCGACGCCTCCGACCCCACCAACATATACTGGTTATACATTCAGTGGTTGGTTCAAAGACGACAGCACATTTCTATTACAGTATAATTTCAGTACGCCTGTTACTGCTGATGTTGATTTGTATGCAAAATGGGTTGCAGAAGGTGGCGTCACATACGCAGATGATTTATTTATTTCTGAATATATTGAAGGAAGCGGAACTATTCGAGCTTTGGAAATATATAATGGCACCGCAGGAAGTATAGATCTTTCGTCTTATAAGATTGTAAATTACTATAATGGCAATACAACGGTATCGGCTTCATATATGCTTTCATTAAGCGGCTCCTTATCCAGTGGTGGGGTACTCGTAATTTATTATACTTCTGGCGCAACTCAAGCCCTTATTGATGCAGCTAATACAGCCGATATTACAATATCTTCTACATCTTCAACGATGAATTATAATGGAGATGATGCAATTGCTTTGCAAAAAAATGACGGGTTAGGTAATTGGAGCAACATCGATGTAATTGGACAGATTGGATTAGATCCAGGTTCTGCATGGTCCGCAAATGGAGTCTCAACTGCAAATCAAACATTAGTTCGGGGATCCACAATATCATCTGGAGATTCGAATGGTTCTGATACTTTCGATCCAAGCATAGAATGGAGTTCCATTGGTGCTAATGTATTCACAAATCTTGGCTCACATACAATGGACTAAGGATTAATACTTTATATATGTTTTATTTGGCGCCACGATTTGTGGCGCCATTTTCTTCACAATCTATTCTCTCTATGATATAATTATCACAACATACAATATTTGCACGGAGGATCAATAATGCCTAGAAGAAAAATCATGCTAATCGTTTTGCTGATGCTTTTTTCGGTATTGCTGCCAAATTTGATTACCGTCAAGGCCGAGTCCACCGTAACCGTCGATGTCACTTCTTACTTTGACAGTGATAACCAAGTCACATCACATGTTTCAAGTCAGACGTTTGGAGACAGTGTATCCTTTTCCAGCAATTTGGCAACTGAGGCCGGATACACTTTTTTCTGTTGGATATATAATGGCGTGGTAAGAACCGATCTGCCTCAGGACTATGCGTTCACAGTCACGTCAAATACGGATCTGGTGGGGATTTTCCGACCAACCGACAAGTATGCTGCGGTGTTCATCGACGCGAACGGGCACCTGATCGCTGTCCAATATGTGTTGCCCGGTGGCAACGCTTCGGATATTGATTCCGGTTCATTACCTTCGAAGCCCGGCTATGAAATCGCCAGTACGAAATGGGATCAGTCTCTTTCCGAAATTGCCGGCAACACCATCTTCACCTTGCAGTATGCCAAGACTGTGTCGACAACCTACACCTTGTCCGTCACAAATGGCAGCGGCAGCGGCACATATGGATACAATGCCTATGCTATTGTAATTGCTTATGCTCCTGCTTCAGGGATGTATTTCAGCCATTGGCAGATCGGTGACAAGGTTGTATCCACGGCTTCAACATATACATTCACCGTTTTGGCGAATGCAACGCTTGAAGCCGTCTATTCCGATAGCGTTCAAACCAGCTATCCTTTTGTCTCCCTTGGCAACGATCTTGGACTCAGAGATGGATACTATACTTATCTTGGTCACTTTGAGATACCAGCGGGCTATGAGTATGTCGAGCATGGCCTCATCACCGCTTCCAGCACCGATATAATCGATCTGAATTCCGCTTCGATCACAAGATATCAAGGATCCAAATACAACACCAATACCAATGAGTTTCTGATCAGCGTGCCTGATACATCGGTCGGTTCGGTAAGAGGATACCTGATTGTCAAGGATTTTGATGGTAATCTCATGACCTTTTATGATGAGTTGATCGTTACCGCACCGACATATACCTATGCTTCCGACCTGTTCTTTTCATATTATGTTGAAGGCTCGAGTTATAACAAAGCCTTGGCGATATTCAATGGCACCGGCTCGGCGGTCGATCTTTCCGCTTATACTGTTTCTCTATACTCAAATGGGGCTTCTTCGGCTTCGTCCACCTTGTCTATGACTGGTACGCTTAACCATGGAGATGTATACGTCATCGCCTATTCCAGTGCCAATGCATCCATCTTGGCTATGGCAGATGTCACATCGGCAGTCGCCAACTTCAACGGGGATGATGCCCTGGAGTTGTTGAAAGCCAGTGTCGTTGTTGACAGTATCGGGCAGAAAGGTTATGACCCCGGTACGGCTTGGTCGAACAATGGAGTCTCCACACTGGATTCGTCACTGATTCGAAAATCATCCGTGACTGGCGGTAGAGCCGATTCGACTGCTGTATTTGATCCCAGTCTTGAATGGACAGGGTATGCAATTGATTATATTACCGGTCTGGATAGCCACACCATGGACAATATGGGACCGGCAGGCGGATCAGGAACGCCTGCGGTAGCTTCCATCGAAGCCCATCTTGGTGATTCCACATATACGGTCGGCGATTCCATCAATCTCTCCGGAGCCTATCTCCGCGTGTTTTATGTCGATGGATCGGCAGAGACAAAGGCCTTGACAGGAGATCTGATTTCGGGATTTTCCACATCGACGGCGGGGACATTTTCCCTCACGGTCACCTATCAGTCGAAGACCGATGCGTTGGTTTTTACAGTTTCAGAACCTGTCGGTGCCGCCACGCTTCTCATCCATGAAGTCTATGGTGGCGGCGGCAATACCGGTGCGACCTATACGAACGATTATGTCGTCCTATACAACAATACGACCAATCCGATTGATCTATCCGGATATTCGCTCCAATATGGCGCCGCAACAGGAACAACATATTCCAAGCTCGATCTTTCCGGGACGATCGGGGCCAAGGGTTACTACCTGATCTCGCTCGCTTCGAGTGGTTCCGTGGGCTCGGCATTGCCAGTGACTCCGGATCTAAGCGGGAGTCTGCAGCTGTCGGCCACCGCCGGCAAGCTTGCTTTGGTAGTAAACGGTGACCTGATCGCTTCGATATCCGATACCGATATCGTCGATTTCGTCGGCTATGGATCCACGGCCAACGAGTATGAAACCGCTCCGACCGCCAATCTCAGTTCCTCCCTTTCCGCAAAACGTTCCAGTGCTGTCGATACCGATGACAACGCCACCGATTTCACCGTTGGCACTCCTAACTTGGGCTACTTGTCGACAGGCGGTGGAACTCTGGAAGATCTTGATTATTCTGGATACAGTGATTTCTACGCTTCGATCGAGGACAGCACCGATGTCATTACCGACATGGCGGATCTGCTCCGCTCGACGATAGCATACGTCTCTTACGGAGATGCCAGGTATGTCTACACTGTCTACGACAACGACAGCCAGGTGGTTTTGTATGACGTGCCGACTTCAGCCAGTTATCAGTTGGTTCCGGCGACCGGACTCGATGGTTGGGGAGATGGCGGCGTAATCACCACCGATACTTACTCCATCACCCTGAACCGGGAGCACGTGTGGGCCTGTTCCGACATGCGCATCATGCCGACCAACAGCGATCGTAGCCTTGATACCTATGTCGGCTTTATCCTGAACGACGGCAGTTTCGACTATCGTCCTGACAATACCGACAGCGGCCACTATTCCGATCTGCAAAACCTCTGGAACGCCCTGGCTTCGCCCAACATCACTCACAGCGATCATTTCTTCGGCGAGGAGAACGGCGCTTCGGTCGATCCGTATCTACTTAATGACATCTTCTATCCCGGCGATGAATACAAAGGCGACATCGCCCGGATCCTGTTTTACATGACCCTGATGTATCCGTATCTTACCCTGGTCGACCAGGGCAGCGCGGATGCCGTCGAAGGCACGATCTATTATGGCTTCCTGGACATCCTGCTCGAATGGAATGCCGAAGATCCCGTCAGTCCCTATGAGCTACAACGGACCCAGACGATCTTCTTACAGCAGGGTAACCGGAATCCGTTTGTGGATTTCTACACCCAGGATTTCGCGGAAATGCTCTTCGCTTCCGGCGATCCCGAAGTCGCTGATTAAAGCAAATTAAGCATGGGCACAGCCAACCGGTTGTGCCTTTCAATTTCTCAGCAAGAACACTTTCCTTTTTCGGGCATATATGATAGTATGTATTAGAAAGAATTGGTCCGGATAATTGAGTAACAAAGCAACATATGGCATACAAGGATCATCTGTCAACGAAAGGTAATCAACATGAGAAAAAGACTATTGGCATTATTGCTACTGACAATCATGGTATCCATCTTTGGCTGCACCGGACTGTCGACCACCGCCACAGTCACCAGCACGACTACGACATCGACAACCACTCCAACTTCAGCCACCTTCTCTTCCATTCCCTGGACGACGACGATAACATCTATTCCGTCTTCGGAAACAACGACAGTACCATCGACAACCACTAATCCCGATACGACCGGTTCTGATACGACGCCTACGACTCTGGTGCCTGTCGACTACGAATACGTCTTCGGGAAAGATACGGAAACCGATCTTGTCGTCGACCTGACCGAAGATGGAATCAACGTGCTTTCCGTGGAAGATCAGGATGGTATTCCTGTGGGCATAGGAATAGCTTCCGTTAATGCCGGCATCGCCTCGTTCGTAGCCTCGGCTTTAACCGCCAACGGATTTGGGAATGTGGATTTCACTCTGGTGACGGATAAGGGAAATTTCTCCCTTAGGATCGAAGTCAGCGATTTCCGACTTCCATATCTTGTGAGTCCCTCTTCCTTCACGTATGTCGAGGGTACTGATGCCGTCCTCACCTTCGAAATGTATGGCGGAAGCTTCTTCGGCATGAGCGGGAACGATATCACGGAAGCAAACTACAGTTTCTCCGGCAACCAGCTGACGATCGATTATGACTACATCATCGGCAAGTTCACCGAATCACCGGAAAGGACCGCACTGATCCTCGGTTATACGCTCACCTATCCTGGAGGAGCCACGATCGGATACATCTATATCCATAAGCCTCAAGATTAATCCGGCCACGCCAACAAGACCGGGTTATTTTCAAGCTTATCTCCGATTCAAAGAGCTGAAATCATCGGCTCTTTTTTTACAGCACTATGGCTCATTCTTGATCGATGTTGTATTATATAGTTGGTAAAGGAGGTTTCAGAGATGCATACATTTGCGGATTTGTACCAGCGGATCGCCACTTCGGCGCAGACCAAAGTCACCGATCCGATCCTGGATGAACTAGGATACGACCCTTATCACCTGGAATGCGTTTTGAATCCCGAACTCAAGCAGGAAAACTGGCGGACATTCAATCCCGCCTGTGCCACTTCCAGTCCGGATTTCGTCACCTGCCTGTTCGCCCATCTCCAAGAAAACGACTCCGGACAACTGGAATCAAGATTCGTGAAGGAAACCTGTATCCATTGCCTTGATGAAGAAAAGCTGAAACAGCTTCTCAAGTCCAAAGATATCATGGAGGTCCTATCCGCCATCCACAAAGGCGACCGCCCGGTCTATGTCCTGATCGCCCCCGCCTTTCTCAGCCAGTTCGATGTCGTGACCGACGGCCAGCTCCGTTCCGCTTTCAAGCAGATCGGTTTCAAGGGCGTGGTCGAGGTATCGCTTTTCGCCGACATCCTGACTCTGAAAGAGGCACTCGACTTCGACCGGGAGATCAAGACCGAAAAAGATTACGTTTTGACAAGTTGCTGCTGCCCGATGTGGATCCAGATGATCCGCAAGGTGAAACCCGCTATGCTATCCCACGTGCCGAAATCGGTGTCCCCGATGGTCGCCTGCGGCCGGGTCGTGAAACGGATCGTACCGAACGCCTATACGGTCTTCGTGGGCCCTTGCCTCGCCAAGAAGGCCGAAGCCAAGGAACCGGACATCAACGACGCCGTCGACGCCGTATTGACCTTCCAGGAGGCCAAGGACATCTTCGAACTGGCCCGGATCGACGCCACCAACCTGAAGACCGATGTCAGGGAGCATTCCTCTTCCGCCGGACGGATCTATGCCATCGCCTCCGGCGTCAGCAAGGCCGTCGACATGACCCTGAAAAGGCTGAGACCGGACCGGAAGATCCAGGTCCGCTCCGTCCATGCGAGCGGCGTCCCCCAGTGCAAGCACCTGCTCGACAATCTCGAAAAAGGCTTGCTCAAAGCCAACTTCATCGAAGGCATGGGCTGTGATGGCGGCTGTGTCGGCGGGCCCAGGTCGCTGATCGACAAAACCGTCGCCAAGGGCAAGGTGGAGGACTATTCCCACAAATCGCCCTATCCGACGCCCATCGACAATCCCTATGTGATCGAGATGCTATACAGACTGAACATGAAATCCGTCGAGGATCTCCTGGAGGACAGGGAAATCTTCGCCAGGGAGTTTTGAAAATGTAATTGAGACAATCCACGAAGCGTTGCGAAACCGGTCATCACGGTTCCGTTTCGCTTTTTCTATTGCCTGTTTCGCGGCGAATGATAGCATAAATAAGTCCTCTCTTGACATGAATATCCGGGAATACGGCGAAACCTGGCGAAAAGAGCAATAGAAAACAATCATCACAACAATTTCTTAATTTTCACAAAATTATCACTTGAGGAAAAAGCGCTTTCATTGTATAATGATAGTATGAGAGTAGAGCATGCGATCTTGTTTCGGAAAGGAAATAGGAATAGCTTCGTAAATCAGGCAGAATAACCCGTTATTATGCTTTTTTTTACGTCTTATGAAGCAGAAGCGATCGATAATCGCTAAAAAAATACATTAAGCGAGGCGAAGAAATTGTTTAAGAGCGAATACCTGAACCAATTGTTTGAAACCGTTTCAAAACGCAACGACGGACAGCCCGAGTATCTCCAGGCGGTCGAAGAATTCTTCGAGGCCATGGACTTCATCGTCATGTCCGATCCGAAGATTCAGCAGTATGGCATCATGGAACGGATCATCGAACCCGACCGCGTCATCAAATTCCGCGTCACCTGGTTCGACGATCAAGGCAAAGTCCGTGTGAACCGGGGCTACCGCGTCCATTTCAACTCGGCGATCGGGCCGTACAAGGGCGGACTCCGGTTCCATCCGTCAGTCAACGAATCCATCCTCAAATTCCTAGGCTTCGAGCAAACCTTCAAGAACGCCCTTACGGGTCTCCCGATGGGCGGGGGCAAAGGCGGCGCCGATTTCGATCCGAAAGGCAAATCCGACGGCGAAATCATGCGTTTCTGTCAGAACTTCATGCTTGAGCTTTACCGGCATCTTGGTCCGGACACCGATGTTCCCGCCGGGGATATCGGCGTCGGTTTCCGGGAAATCGGGTATATGTACGGCATGTACAAGAAGATCAGGAACGAGGCCACCGGTGTCCTGACCGGCAAGGGCCTCACCTATGGCGGATCCCTGGTCCGCAAGGAAGCGACCGGATACGGGCTCCTCTACTTCGTCCAGGAAATGCTCAAGGTCTATCGCAACGATGACCTGAAAGACAAGAAGATCATCATCTCCGGAGCCGGAAAGGTCGGCCTCTATGCCGCCCTCAAGGCCAGGGAACTCGGTGCCAAGGTCGTGGCATTGTCCGATGTCAATGGCTATATCTATGATTCCAACGGCATCGACCTCGACATCGTCAAGATGCTCACCGCCACCGAGCCGGAATTCTCGACCAAGTATCTGGAATACCGTTCGAATGCCGTCTACAACGAAAATCCCATGGAGATCTGGAAACTTCCGTGCGACATCGCCCTGCCCTGTGCGACCCAGAACGAACTGCCGCTTGAGGGCGCCAAGGCTTTGGTCGCCAACGGCTGCTTCCTCGTGGCCGAAGGCGCCAACATGCCGACCACCCTCGATGCGACCAAGTACCTCCAGCATGCGGACATCCTCTTCGCCCCGGGCAAGGCCGCCAATGCCGGCGGCGTCGCCGTCTCCGGACTGGAAATGAGCCAGAACGCGATGCATTATCCCTGGACCTATGCCGAAGTCGACGAGAAGCTCGAGATCATCATGTCCGACATCTTCAAGAAAGCCTATACCGAAGCCCGCAAATACACCGATCACCGCAACCTGGTGATCGGCGCCAACATCGCCGGATTCATGCGCGTCTACCAGGCCATGCTCGACCAGGGCGTGGTATGACATGGAAGTCGTAAAGGCTCCCGAGATCCTGCTTCCGAAACCAGGAATCGACTATCACAAGTGGGCCGTGATCGCCTGTGACCAGTTCACGAGCGAAATCGCCTACTGGAATCAGGTCCACCAGCTGGTGGACAACGTTCCCTCCACCTACCACCTCATCCTGCCGGAAGCATATCTCGACATGGGATTCGAAACCAGAATCAAGAGTGTCAATGAGAACATGGACCTCTATCTTCGGAACAACCTGTTCCAGAAGCATACCGGTCTGGTCCTGGTCGACAGGACGACACCGTTCCAGCCCCATCGGCTGGGGCTTGTCGTCATGATCGACCTGGATGAATACCAGTATCAGGAAGGCGTCAAAGGCCAGGTGGTGGCCTCGGAGAAGACCGTTCTGAGCCGGATCCCCCCGCGGGTCAAGATCCGCGAGGCGGCTCCGATCGAAGTTCCCCACATCCTGGTTTTGATCGACGATATCGAAGGCATCATCCCCGATCTTTACAGACACCGTGACGAGTTCGAAAAGCTGTACGATTTCGATCTCAACATGGGCGGGGGCCACGTCAAAGGCTACCTCGTCAAGGATTATCAGTCGACAATCGCCAAGATCAACGCCCTCATCGAGACCTCGCCCCTGGTCGTTGGCGACGGCAACCATTCCCTGGCCGCGGCCAAGGAATGCTGGAAACGGATCAAAGCCAAGTCCACTCCCGAAGAGTTAAATAACCATCCCGCCCGCTACGCCATGGTCGAACTCACCAGCATCTATGACAAAGGCCTCGTCTTCGAACCGATCCATCGCGTGCTTTTCCATGTCGATGAAGACCAGTTCCTGCATGAGGTCAACCGGACTAGCCACGGATCCGAGCCCCTGAAGGTCATCACTCCCGAAGGCGAAGGTTATATCCTGACCCCGACCAACCCCTTCGAGACGATCTCCTGGGTTCAGGATTTCCTCGACAACTATCTGGTGAAACATCCCGAAGTCGACATCGACTATGTCCATGGTCTGGACAGCCTGATGCATATCATCGAGGAAAACGACAAGTCGTTAGGAATCACCCTGCCCCATCTGGACCGTAGCCAACTGTTCGCCTATATCAAACAAAAAGGCGTCTTGCCCAGAAAATCCTTCTCCTTGGGCGAAGCCCTGGAGAAGCGCTATTATCTGGAAAGCCGCATCATTCAGAAAGGAAAGATGTAAAATGAAACGAGTTTTCAACTTCTCCGCGGGTCCCGCGGTGCTGCCGGAAGACGTATTGCGCCAAGCCGCAGCCGAAATGCTCGATTACAATGATACCGGCATGTCGGTCATGGAAATGAGTCATCGTTCGAAAGCCTTCGAAATAATCATCCTCGAAGCCGAAAAGGATTTACGGACCCTGATGCGAATTCCTGACAACTACAAGGTCCTCTTTCTGCAAGGCGGCGGCCATCTCCAATTCTCGATGGTGCCGATGAATCTCATGAAAAATGGTGTTGCCGACTACATCGTCACCGGCCAATGGGCCAAAAAAGCCTATGCCGAAGCCAAGAAATACGGTGAGGCCCGGAAGCTCGCTTCCAGCGAGGACAAGCTGTTCTCCTACATTCCCGATCTCGACAACCTCAGGATCTCGGAAGAGGCGGATTACGTCTACATTTGCGAGAACAACACGATCTATGGCACCAAATACAGCGCCCTGCCCGATACTTTGGGCAAGGTTCTGGTTTCCGACATGTCTTCCTCAATCCTCTCCGAACCGGTCGATGTGACGAAATATGGTTTGATCTTCGCCGGCGCCCAGAAAAACATCGGCCCGGCCGGAACGACGATCGTCATCATCAGGGAAGACCTGATCAGAAGCGACATTCCTGATTCCGTACCGACCATGCTCCGATATGACATCCATGCTGAAAACGGTTCGATGTACAATACTCCGCCGACCTATGGCATCTACATCTGCGGTTTGGTCTTCAAATGGCTGTTGAAACTGGGCGGTCTCGACAAGATGCACCAGATCAACAAGACCAAGGCCGCGATCATCTACGATTATCTCGACCAGTCCAAACTGTTCCATGGCACGGTCGAGAAAAAAGACCGTTCCCTGATGAACGTCACCTTCGGAACCGGCAAGGAAGAGCTTGACACCCTGTTTGTCAAAGAAGCGAAAGCCGCCGGCTTCGACAACCTGAAAGGCCACCGTTCCGTCGGCGCCATGCGCGCTTCGATCTACAACGCGATGCCGATCGAAGGCGTCGTCGCCCTTGTCGAGTTCATGAAGTCGTTCGAAAAGGAACACGCCCTATGAAAGTCTGCTGCCTGAACAATATCTCCCCTCTGGGCCTGGAACGATTCTCATCCGACTATTTGATCGTCGATGACGTCCACGAAAGCGAACTGATTCTGGTCAGAAGCTTCAACATGCTCGAGATGGCGATCCCCGAAAACCTCCTGGCGGTCGCCAGGGCCGGTGCCGGCGTCAACAACATCCCGACCGACAAAATGGCCGAACAGGGCATCGTCGTCTTCAACACTCCCGGAGCCAACGCCAACGGCGTCAAGGAACTGGTGCTGGCCGGCATGCTCCTGGCCTCCCGCGATATCGTCGGGGGCATCGAATGGGTCAAGGAGAACCGGACCGACGAGATGATCGCCAAATCTGTGGAAAAAGCCAAATCCGCCTTCGGCGGAACCGAAATCTTCGGGAAGACGCTGGGGGTCATCGGTCTCGGTAATGTCGGTGGCAAGGTCGCCAAGGCCGGCCACGACCTCGGCATGAAAGTGATCGGCTACGACCCCTATCTTTCGGACGAGGCCAGAGGCCAGATCCCCGAAGCCGTCAGCCTGGTTTCGGAGCTTGATCCCATCTACGCCAAAGCCGATTTCATCAGTCTGCATCTCCCCTTGCTTGATTCCACAAGAGGCATGATCAACGCCGATGTCCTGGCACAAGTGAAACCGGGCTGTGTCATCCTGAACTTCAGCCGTGACCAACTTGTTGATGACGAAGCTTTGGAAAAGGCCTTACAGACAGGCATCGTCAAGAAATACGTCACCGACTTCCCGAATCCCGCGACCGCCAATATGGAGGGAGTAATCGCGATTCCGCACCTAGGCGCCTCCACTGAGGAATCCGAGGACAACTGCGCGATCATGGCAGCGGAACAATTACGTAGATACGTCGAGGAAGGCTCGATCATCAACTCGGTCAACTTCCCGAGGCTCGATGCCGGAATGAAAATCGCCAAGCACCGTCTTTCGATCATCCACAAAGGCAACGACATCTTCCTGAAAGACATCGTCAAGGCTCTCGAGAACACGATCGTGATCAAGAACCTCGTCAACAAGTCGAAAGGCGTCTTTGGCGCCACCGTGATCGACTTCGACGAAGACGTCTCGGAAACGCTCCTGAAGAAGCTCCACGATCTTGCTAGCGTTATCAGGATCCGTCAGCTGTAACCAGAGCAAAGCACCGCGAAAACGGTGCTTTTTTTGGCCATCAACCACACTTGTTTTACGCATTTGTTATAAATGTTTTATAAATGTATTGAACTATGGATTGCCCGATGGTATAATCAGTCTGTCTTGATAAGAGGAGTGGTGGCATGCCCTATCTGGCCTTCAAATCCGAATACGACCGCTTTCCCCGGACGAAAGTCGCCGATTTTGACGGTGATATCCATGTGGATGAGGCCATCGTTCCTGTTCTGAGCTCACTCGCCTACGGAATTTTGGCCTTCGAGGTCTATCCCGGAAGCGACATGGAGAAACTCTTCTTGGAGCTCATCTTGAAACTGAATCCCGACAACATCTACAATATCGAAACCTGCCGGAAACCATATACCAGACTGAAACCGATTTTGGAACCATATCTCACCGAAGACCGCGTCTTCGGACGGATGAACAAATTGACGATCTTCGATCTTTATGACGAGAAAAAACTCGATTCCCTGCTGGCAAAAGTCCATAATTCCAAAGGCTTCACTATCATTTACGGGTTCGGAGCCTCGCTGGCGGAATACGACAACCTGGTCTATGTCGACATGACCCGCTGGGAGATCCAGCTCCGTTTCCGCAAGGGGATGCCCAACTTCACCGCCGACAATCCCGACGAGGATCCGCTCCGCAAGTTCAAACGCGGTTATTTTCTCGAATGGCGGATCGCCGACATCATCAAGCTTGCCCACCTGCCAAGGGCCAAGTACCTGATCGACGCCTCGGACGAAGACCATTTCACGATGATTACGAGAGACGCCTTCGAAGCGGGATTGGACCAACTTGTTTCCGGGCCGTTCCGGCTCATTCCCTATTTCGATCCCGGCGTCTGGGGCGGCAACTGGATGAAGGAAGTCTGCAATCTTCCGGAGAACAACTCCAACTACGCGTGGTGCTTCGACGGCGTTCCCGAAGAAAACGCCCTCTGCCTCGTTTTTGGCGACAAGGAATACCATTTCCCGGCCCTTGATCTCGTCTTTTTCCGCTCCCGGGAACTCCTGGGCGAGAAAGTCCACCAGCGGTTCGGTAAGGAATATCCGATCCGTTTTGATTTCCTGGATACGATGAATGGGGGCAACCTCTCCTTGCAGGTGCACCCCACCACTTCCTACATCCAGAAGACCTTCGGCATGACCTACACCCAGGACGAATCCTACTACATCCTGGACGCGAAACCGGACAGTTCCGTCTATCTCGGCCTCAAGGAAGGCATCGACCCCAAACGTTTCATCGCTGATCTTGAAACGGCCAACCTGGGCGAAGCGGGTTTCGACGACAGCTTGTACATCAACCGTTTCCCGGCGAAAAAGCACGACCATTTCCTGATTCCGGCGGGCACGGTGCATTGCAGCGGCAAGAACACGATGGTGCTGGAAATCAGCTCCACTCCCTATATCTTCACCTTCAAGCTCTGGGACTGGGACCGCTTGGGCCTCGACGGCCTGCCAAGACCGGTGCATATCAACCATGGCAAGCACGTCATCCAATACGACCGGACGACCAGTTGGGTCGAAAAGAATCTCGTCAACCGGATCGAACGGATCTCTTCAGTCGAAGCGAAGACCGGACTCCATGAACTGGAGCCGATCGAGACCAGGCGCTTCCAGGTCGAAAAAGAGCTCCTGATCGAAAACCACGGTTCCGTGAACCAGTTGAACCTGGTCGAAGGCAAAGCGCTTGTCGTCTTTTCTCCCGATGATCAGTTTCCGCCTTTCGAAGTCCATTACGCGGAAACCTTCATCGTTCCCGAAAAAGTCAAGACCTACCTGGTCAAGCCCAGGGATCCGCAGGAAACCTGCCTGCTGATCCAGGCGTCGATCCGCTAGCTGAACGTTTTTTCCCGTCTTTAGTCCATTAATTTCCAAGAGGTGAACCCAATGAAAGTCGATATGGCGAACAACACTCCCTTCTATCTGCAGATCCGGAACGACATCCTGAAAAAGATCGAATCGGGCGAATGGAAGGAAGGCACCCTGATCCCTTCGGAAAAGACCTTGGCCGAAACCTATGCCGTCAGCCGGGTGACGATCCGGGCCGCGATCAAGGAACTAGTGAACGACAGATACCTGATCCGGAGACCGGGTTTCGGCACCATGGTCTACCAGAACAAGGAATCCCTGATGAACTTCACCCTCGTCCGCAGTTTCACCAACGAAATGAAGGAAATGGGACTGATGAGCAAGACGCTGGACGCCGAACTGGAAATGATCGGCGCCGATGCCAAGCTGGCGAAGATCTTCGGCATCAAGGAAGGCGAACCGATCTACAATCTCCGCCGGGTCCGGGGCGACCAGGTTCCGATCCTCTACTCGGACACCTACTTGTTGCCGGTGACCAAGATCACCGATGAGGTCCTCAAAGGTTCGTTGTACCAGTTCCTGGCCAAGAAGAAGGTCTTTTTCGATCATTTCGAGGAGTATGTGAGTGCCGTGAAAGCACCGAAGGAGATCACGCAGAAGTTGAAGATCTACTACGACGCCCCGCAGTTGAAGCGGGTTCGCTACGCCTATGACGAAACCAACCGCTTGATCGAATATACCGAGACCTTCTACAATTCCCTGCTCTACGAATACCGGACCTCGATTTCCTATAAAAAGAAGTAAAAACCGCCTGTTTTCGCGGTTTGGAAGCGAAAATAAAGTTAAATGTATCTAAAATGTATTGTTTTCCCGATTTTGCCATGTTATACTTATGACGACGGACCAAGTCCACGGAGGTGTCTTGCCTGATGAAAAAAGCCCTTGTCCTAGCCTTGTCGCTGCTGCTGGGATTCATGTATGCCTGCCAGGGGGAAACCACACAGGCCACCACTACCGCCACCTATGTTACTTATCCGGATTGTGGCTATGAACTTGACGACCAGTACGGATCCTTCATCCCGCTGGCCGGGGTCACCGCCTCCAAATCGACCATGACCGGCAGCGTCGCCAATTTCCTCGACCCTTGCAACCAGGATGCCGACCAGGGTCTATACTTCTCCGAGTCACTGATCAAGACCCATCAGGTGACACTGGCCCTTGACGCCAGCTATCCGATTCTGGAAATGGTCATCACCCAGATCGCTTCCGCCGAAGTCTCAACAATCGAGACCATCAGCGTCGATTATTCCCTGAACGGAGTTTTCTTCACCAGACTCTACACCGATCTGGTCTTTATTGATGATACCTTGATCGTGCCTTTCTCCGGCCAGAACGCGCGCTATGTCCGTTTGATCTTCCCGGCCGTGTCTAATGAGACATTCGGTATCGAGGACGTCAATTTCTATCTGTCTTCGGGATTGATCGTCGAAGAGGATCCGGAATGGACGGACGCTTTTCTCCGCTATGACACCTGGACCGGGGCCGACGGCATCTTCGCCTTCAACCTTAATGGCGACGATTCGATCGGCGCCCTTCAGTCCGAAACCGCCTTCATCTTCTCGGACACCTTCACCGGCAGCGTCAATCCGACGACCGGACTCAGGACTTCCAACCGCATGATCAACAATTCCCTGGCCTATTACGACGGGTCGCATCCGGTCGGGGAGGGTCTCACTTTCGCCTGTGGCGAAACCTTGGACGGTCTGTCCCGGAGCGCCTATCTTCCGGATAGCTATATCGGCTATCATCCCAACAACCTCCTGTCCGCCAACGGACTTGACATCTCCTACTCCCCTTTGGGAAGACTTGGCAACGAAGCCAACGGCAGCATGTGGCTTTCGCCCTACAACGAGGAGAATTACCTGATCTTCGATTTCAACCAACCGGTGGACCTTGACCGGATCTATCTTTGGAACTACAACGCCGATTTCAGTCTGGGCGTCGAAAACTTCGATTTGGAAACCAGTACCGATGGTTCGGTATGGGCCCCCGTCGGAAGCTACACCATCGATACGGCGACCGGTTTCAGAGACGAACCCTATACCCTGAGACTGGAAACAGCTCTTCAGGGCATCAGGTATCTGAAACTCGACATCACCTCCGGCTACGATCCGGATTATGTCGGCCTCGGCAAAATCCTGTTCCTGGACGCGGAGGGCATGCTGCTGTTCCCGCAGGTCGAAGCCTCCAATTATGAAAAGACGATCTCCGGCAACGAAACGACCGCCAGACTTTGGCTTCAGGACGGAGTCGTGATCGGCGATTACTTCTATGATTTCCCGCTTGTCGTCAAGGACACCGTCGGTTTCTTCGAAATCACCGGTATCGGGCTTTCCCGGACGGAAATCGTGGACGGCAGACTTGATTTCAACAACGCCACCTACTATGCGGCTCCACTTTACACCTTCACTCCGGACGGCGGTGTGATCTCTTTCGGCGCCGGCGTCATGAACAACGTCGATATCGACGGCTATATCTATATCTATGGATACAAGGACCTGGGCGGCAGACATCTGGTCGTCGCGAGGGTCCATCCGGAATCCTTCACCGATTTCAACAGCTGGACCTATTTCGACGGTTCAAAGTTCACCTCAGACATCAACGCCTCGATGCCGCTTATCGAAGGTGTGTCCGCGGAACTGTCCGTCACTTATCTCGAATCGGGCCTCTTCGCGGGCCAATACATGCTCGTCGTCATGGAGGACACCCTGAGCGGGAAGGTGTCGTATGCGCTTTCCGCTACGCCCACAGGTCCGTTTTCTACTTTCCATCTGCTCTACCAGACCGTTGAACACACAATGTATAACGGAGCCTACACCTACAACGCCAAGCTGCACGCCCATTTGTCCGAACCGGGCAACTATCTGATCAGCTACAACGTCAACACCTCGAACTTCTCGGCCCTGGCGAATGTCAACATCTATCATCCGCGCTTCATCCGGGTCCGGGAAGTATTGGAACCTTGAGGAGGAAACCATGAAACCAGGAGAAACCATCAAACAAGCCCAGTTTCCGGCCGGTGCCGGCGAAATCGCTCTGGAGGCCATCTATCCGGTATGGGAACTTTCCGGCGGGAAACCGACCGATGTCAAGATGTATATCGGGGACAAATTGCAGACGCCTTTCCTTGACGGATCGACCTACTGCAACCGGATCACTTTCACCTTGGCGGAACCCGCCACCCTGGATGTCGTCTGTGGTATCGGCTATGTAGCCGAGAAGGATCAGGAATGGACCGACCGTTTCAGCGTCAAGCAAGGCTGGGCCGGCGGCGACGGCATCTATTCCTTCAATCTCCTGGACGGCCGGGACCAGTTCGACCAGCAACCAGACTATACGAACCTGTTCGTGTTCGGGGACACCCTGGTCGGCAGGACCGACATCAAGACGAGAAGAAGATACGAGCCTCTCTTGATGCCGAACAACAGCCTCGGCTACCTCGATCCCGGCAAAAAGGCGGTCGAGTTCCGGATCAACACCAATGACAAGGATTCGGTCGTCTCCTTTTTCGCCATCGATCCCAAGGATGACGTCAGGGGCACGGTCCCGCAAAACGTCGTCACCTACGACAGACGGCAGGAAAACGACGGCTGGCTGAGCGGTTACAATCCCCGCAATGTGGTCCTTGCCTTCGACCTCCATCAGGAATGCCCGGTGGACCGGATCAGGATCCTGAACTATTACAGCCCTGAGTCGCCGACGCTTTCCTCAAGGGGCATCAAGGTCTTCCAGCTGTTCGCCAGCAACGACGGCTTCGCCTGGACGTTCCTCGGCGAATTCCTGGCGGGACAGAGTTTCACCCCCGAGGATTTCACCGAGATCGACCTCAAGGAAAGCTACCGCTACTTCAAATTCGAAATCAATCCCAATCCGGGGATCGGCAACTATGAGGATGAATATCATGAGGGCCTTTTCGGTCTGAAGCGGGTCGAGTTCCTATATAAAGGCAAATTATACCGCGACATCCGCGCCAACGCCTCCTCGATCCTCTTGGAGGATCCGGCCCGGGCCTGGATCTGGCTCCAGGACGGCGCCGTGATCGGCAACCAGCTCTACTTCTTCCCTTATACCGTGATCCAGGATTTGAAACAACCCGAAGGCCTGCAGTTCGCGATCAAGGGCATCTCCATGATCCGGGTGCCGATCGAGAACAATCGCTTGTTGCATCAGCTGAGCTACCAGAAACCGACGCCCTTCTTCGCCTACAGGGACAATGCCGAATACACCTTGGGTGGCGCCGTGATGGCGAACACCCTTCAGGCCGGAGCGAAAGATCCGGACGGCTATGTCTACGTCTATGGCTACAAGACCGCCAACTATCTGCGTCAGATGATCGCCTCCCGGGTGAGGCCGGAAGACATCGAATATTTCGACCGGTGGCAGTTCTTCGATGGCAAAGGCTATACGGATGACATCTTCCGCGCCCAACCGCTGATCGACCATATCTCCTGCGAATTCAGCGTCTCGAGGCTTTTATCGGGCCATTATGCAGGCAAATACATCGCGTTTTTCACCTTCGACACGGACACGCCCGAAGTCGCCTTCGCGATCGGGGACACTCCGGTAGGGCCGTTCACGAGCCCCCAGGTGATCTACATCGCGCCGGAAAAGCAGGCGCTGGGCAAGACGGCCTATTCCTACAACGCCAAAGCCCATCCGCAACTTTCCGAGAGCAAAAGCATCCTCGTCTCCTACAACGTCAACACCTATTCCTTCGATCATAACATGGAATGCGCCGACGTCTACAATCCGCGCTTCATCCGGCTTAAAGAAATATCCTGACCAATTGAGGAGGACCTCATGTCGGAAGTCATCGTCAAGACCAGATATCATTCCCGAAAACTCAGAACCAGGATCGTGCATATCATTTTGCACATCGTCCTCGTGCTCTGTTCTTTTGTCTTCGTCTTCCCGTTCCTATGGATGCTTTTCACGGCGCTGAAGACGCCGGCCGAACTGCTTCAGGGCATCAGAGTCTTCCTGCCCCAGGATCCGCAATGGTCCAACTTCATCGAGGCGATCACCAAGATACCTTTCTTCATGTATCTGAAAAACTCCCTGATCATCGTTGTCCTGGTGGTTTTCGGCACCGTGATGAGCGCGACCACGGCCGCCTACGCCTTTGCCAAACTCCGTTGGAAAGGTAGGGACCGATGGTTCATCGTGATGCTGGCGACGATGATGTTGCCGATCCAGGTGATCCTGATCCCGACCTATGTCCTCTACGCGAAGATCGGCTGGCTCGGCACCAGGCTGCCGCTCATCGTTCCCGCCTTCTTCGGCGGTGGCGCCGCCTTCTACATCTTCCTGCTCCGGCAGTTCTTCAAGGGGATTCCGAAAGAGTTGACCGAAAGCGCGATCATCGACGGAGCCAACCACTTCCAGATCTTCCTCAAGATCATGTTGCCGCTCTCGAAACCCGCGATCATGACGGTGGCCCTTTTCACCTTCATGGGCACCTGGAACGATTATTTCGGACCCTTGATTTTCCTCAGCAATCCCGATCACTGGACGCTGGCTTTGGGACTAAGGGCCTTCCAGACCCAGTATGGCGGACAATACAACCTGATGATGGCCGCATCGATATTGATCATGCTGCCGACCCTGATTTTGTTCTTCTTTGCCCAAAAGACCTTCATCGAAGGCATCAAATTCACCGGTATCAAAGGATAGGAGGTACCCTATGAAAAAAATCCTGTTGTCAATGCTTCTGGTTCTTGCCGCCTTCTCCGCCTTCGGCTGCGAAGCCAAGACCGAAACGGAAGCGATCACCATCGACTTCTGGCACATGTCTCCCGTAGGCAGCGAATCCTACGCCGCCACCAAAGCCATCATCAATTCCTTCAACGATTCCCAGGACCGATACTTCATCAAGGGGACCGGCTTCTCGTTCTGGGACTATTGGGACAAGATCGCCGTGGCGATCTCCTCCCGCACCGCGCCCGACATCGGGCTCTCGACGATCGATGATGTCGTCACCAGGGCCGAAGCCGGAGTGCTCTACAACATCACCGACCTGATCGCGGCCGATCCCGGCTCGATCGATCTCGGAGAGCTCTACCAGAGCCAACTCGATTTCGCCACCTATGACGGGGATCTTTACGCCCTGCCCTTCACGGCGACTTGCCGGGTGCTCTACTACAACCTCGACATGTTCGAGACCGTGGGACTCACCGAAGACGATGTTCCCCACACCTGGAGCGAACTCTACACCGTCGCGAAACAACTCGATGTCGTGAACGACCAGGGCGAGATCCAGCAACTGGGATTCGATCCGACCTACGGCAACGCCACCTATCACGGCTGGCTGTGGGAAGCGGGACTCGATTTCTTCGACGAGGATCTGAATCCGACCCTGAACACCCAGGAATATGTCGACATCCTGAACTGGATCATCGATTTCAACGGTGAGTATTCAAGGAGCCAGCTGACCGCCTTCGGCGATGCGAACACGATGCTTGGCATCAATCCCTTCGCCGGTGAGCGGGTCGCGATGATGGTCGAGACCGACGGTCTCTACCAGACGATCAAGAACTCCGGCGCCGATTTCAACTACGGTGTCACCTACATCCCGATTCCCGACGACAACGGCATCCGCGTCAACTGGGGCAGCGGCTTCTCGATCGAGATGTATGACAACGGCAAGGGCGAGGACGACCAGAAACAGGGTGCCTGGGAATTCTACAAGTATCTGATGAGCTACGACGTCCAGATGGAGCTCTCGACCGCCAACGGCTGGATCATGGCCCACAAGGGCGCGATGCAGACGGTATCCGTCGGCGATCCGATCCTGACCAGGCTGATCGAAGAAGTCCAGTACGCCAGGGACAAGGTCTATGTGCCCTACGCTCCCTCCTGGCACGGCAACGACTGGCAACCATACTACAACAACGCCCTTACCGGCGAAATGACCGCAGCGGAGGCCCTCGCCGCCGCCAGAGAGAACTATCTGCAAAAGAAAGCAAACTGGGAAGCTACCCATCAAGGATAAGGTGGATCATGTCCAAAACAAGTTCGGTCAAGAAACTTAAGAAACAGGAGAACCTGGTCGGCTACCTGTTCGCGTCGCCGTGGCTTTTAGGCTTGATCGTTCTCGGCTTGTTCCCGATCCTGCTCTCGTTCTATTTCAGCTTCACCAACTACAACATGATCTCGGCGCCGACTTTCGTCGGCTTCGAGAACTACCGGATCCTGTTAACCAACGACAACCTGTTCTGGAAAAGCATGTACAACACGGTCTATCACGTCGTGATCGCCGTGCCCCTCGGCATCTTCGTCGGGATCTCCCTCGCGCTGCTCCTCAACAACAAGATCCGGGGCATAAGCGTCTATCGGACCATGTTCTATCTGCCGAACGTCGTCTCGATCGTGGCGATGACCTTGCTTTGGATGTGGCTCTTCCAGCCGAACTTCGGACTCATCAACCAGCTTTTGAAACCACTCTACAACCTCTTCCACATGGAACCGATCGGCTGGTATCTCGACCAGAATCTCTCCAAGCTGACCTTGATCCTGATGGGGCTTTGGACAGCCGGAGGTTCGATGGTCATCTATCTGGCCCAGATGCAAGACATTCCGACGACGCTTTACGAGTCGGCCGAGATCGACGGGGCCGGCTGGTGGCAGAAGACCTTCCATATCACTTTGCCCTTGATGACACCTTCGATCTTCTTCAATTTCATCATGGGCCTGATCGGCTCCTTCCAGGTCTTCACGATCGCCTATATCATGACGAACGGCGGCCCTTCAAGGTCGACCTATTACTACGCGTATTACCTGTTCGACAAGATGATGATCGACAAGGCGATGGGCATGGCTTCCGCCATGGCCTGGATCCTGCTCGTGATCGTCCTTGTCGTCACCATCCTGGCATTACGCCTGAATAAGTATGTGTTCTATTTGGGTGAGGAAGCATAAATCAACAAAAACATATATTTAAGGAGGAAAGAAAGAAAAATGCGTAAAAGGATTCTCATGGTTTTTGCATTCCTGCTGGCCGGCTTCGCCCTGACGGGCTGCTGGTATGGCGAAATCGGCGTCGACACCGTGTTTGACGCCAAAGATGGCGCGGGCACCCGCACGATCGTGCTCGATGTGATGGACGACACCCTGTCCGACACGCCGATCATCAATCCGGACGACCCGGATCAGACCGAAGGCAAAGGCGCCGTCATCAACAACAAGCACATCATCGGTGGCATTCCGGCGATCCAGACCTGGCTTGAGGAAAACGCTCCGGACTTCATCACCGTCGAACCGATGACGACCGAAGGCTATCACCGCTACTTCACACTGACCTACTCCTTCACTGATTTCGATGATTTCCTGGCCAAGTACGAACAATTGGTCAACCTCTCCCCGACGATCACCTGGGCTAGCTACGCCGCCAGTGAAAGACCTTCCTGGGTGTGCGAAGGCTCAAGTTGCACCTTCGCCGAGAGCAAGGAAATCCTGAACGCTTCGATGGACTGGGCGGTCGATGGCATCTACAACGACATCTACAACGCCGATGACCTGACCGGATTTGTCACCAAGAACGACATCTCCGTGCTCGCCAACTACACCCTGACGGTCGGCGACCAGACCTTCGAGGAACTGCAACACTTCGATGCGGACGCCGTTGACGGCGAAGGCACCGGCAAGATGATCTATGTCACGAGCGAATCGCTGAGTGAAACCGGTGCCTTCCCGATGAGCGGCTGGGCTTTGGCCGGCATCATCGGCGGCTCGGTAATCGTGCTCGCCGGCGCCGCTGTGGCGGTAGTATTATTCCTCGGCAAGAAAAAAGCAGTCTAAGTTTTGAAATCAAGGTAGGAGGCCTCGCATGCGGCGCACTTTCAAGGATATCTATCGCGATGCCATGGACTATGTCTTGTTGAACCTCATCTTCCTCGTGGTGGTGGCCCTGGGCGCCGGAATCACCTTCGGCGCCGCCTTCAAGGCCATGTTCCATGTCGGAGAGAAGATCAATTACGGAAAAGACCGGGTCTATGTCTGGAAAGATTTCTTCCGCGCCTTCAAGGAGGGCTTCTGGCAGTCGACTTTGTCCTGGCTCGTCCTGGCGATGCTTGGCCTCCTGCTTTATTTCATCGGGAATTACGCCTACAATCTGATGAACGTCATCGTGCTGGCTTCGGTCGTCGCGACCGGTGTCTTCACTTTGACCTATCTACTCTACCTTTATCCGTTCCTGGCCCTCTTCGAGACCGAATCTTTCGGCTATCTGCTAAGGAACGTCCTCATCATCATGGGACGGAATCCGTTCATCTCCTTCAAGATGCTCGGGTCCGTCGCTTTTGCCACATTGCTTTTATTCCTGTTTTCCGGAACGATCCTGGTCACGCCGGCGATCGTCGTCTGGCTCAACCTGATGCACCTCAGGAAACTGATCGGTTCGATCCGGTCCGATCTCATGGGAAACGAGGAAGAAAGCGAGTAGAAAGGAGCAATAATGCTACCGGAAATCATCATCGCCGTAACGCTTACGGTTATCGGCGTCATCCTTAGTTACTGGACCTTCAGAAAAGGCGTCGCCTTGGGGCAGAAGCGGCTTTTGGACTTGTTTCTGAAAAGCGGCTACGAAGCCAAGGTGAAGGCCTTTCGGGAACAGAACCGCCATGTGGAGAAAGGCGGCATCGCCTTCGTCGGCGACTCGATCACCCAGGATTATCCTGTTAACGAGTATTTCTTCGGAAAAACCGTCTACAACCGCGGCATCGGCGGCGACACCACCGAAGGGCTGTTGAAACGGCTCGACGAGAGCGTCTTCGACCTGGAGCCACGGGTGGTGGTGCTGCTAATCGGCACGAACGACTTCGCCGTCTTGGGCTCGAAACCGGATATTGTCGCCGTCAATCTTTTGAAGATCGTGACCACGATCCGGGAGAAACTGCCTGATGTTGGTATCTATCTGGAATCGGTCTATCCCGTGAACGAGAAAGTGGATCCCTTCAGTGTTTCGATCCGGAAGAACACCGATATCCGGGAACTGAACCGCCTGCTGGCGCCATTCGAAGCCGTGACCTACGTCGACTTGTGGCCGACGCTTGCCGACAAGGATGGCAGACTGCAGCGCGACTATACCCCCGATGGCCTGCATTTGAACGAACAAGGCTACAGACAGGTCACGGAAATATTGGCGGATCTGATTCCCCAGTTGCATTGATTTTGCATGTGTTGGCCGGTACCGGCCTTTTTTTTTGAGCAAATCAATGCACAATGCCACATTTTGTGATAAACTAAAACCAAGAGCGTGATATCATGACGTATTTGAAAATCTTTGGGATCGCCCTCGGAATCTTCTTCGCCATCGATATGGTCTGGCTGACCCTGGTCGCCAAGAACCTGTATGCGAAATTCCTGGGAGCGTTCATGGGCCCCGTAAAATGGTTGCCCGCCATCTTGTTCTACGTGCTGTTCGTTTTGGGACTCGCCTTCTTCGTGATCATGCCGGCCGTCGACAAGGATTCGCTTTGGTATGTAATTCTCGCCGGGCTGTTCTTCGGTTTCGTATCCTATGCCACCTATGACCTCACCAACCTCGCCACCATCAAGGACTGGCCCTGGCAGATCACCCTGATCGATCTCGCCTGGGGTTCGACGCTTGGGGCAATGGTTTCAACCATAACCTTCCTGATCGTAAGGTGAATAAATGGAAATCCTGACTCTGAAAGGCTTCGATCTCTACCAGGCTTTCATCGCCGGCGCCAGAAAGCTGATCAGCCAGAAAAAACATCTCAACCAGATCAACGTGTTCCCCGTGCCCGATGGCGATACCGGTTCGAACATGTCTTTTCTCATGCAGACGATCATCAACGAGGCCAAACCATCGGATAACCTCTCCGAAACCGCCAAATCGATCGCCAACGCCGCGATCGTCGGTTCCCGGGGCAACTCGGGCATCATCTTCGCCGAGTTCTTCAACGGTCTCTATGAACGTCTGAAAGGCAAGGCCAAGGCCGGCCTCGACGATTTCGTCGAAGCCGTCAAGCATGCCACCCAGAAAGCCTACAAGGCGATCATGAATCCGGTCGAAGGCACGATCCTGACCGTCCTCAGGAAGGCATTCGACATCTCCGGCAACCACAAGGACTTCAATTCCTACTTCAAGGTCAGCTTGGAACAGGCCAAAAAGGCCCTGGCCGAGACGACCGAGCAACTCGAGGTCCTGAAGAAGAACGGAGTCGTCGACGCCGGAGCCGAAGGCTTCACGGCTTTCCTTGAAGGCATCAACTACTACCTCGAGACAGGGGTCGCCGAGATCCCCGTCGCCGAAGAAGAAGCGATCACCGTCGCGGACATCCACGAGATGACCGTGACCGAAAGGTATTGCACCGAAGCCTTGCTGATAAACGTCAACCGCACCGCGGAAGACCTGAAACAGACCTTCAAGGACTACGGTTCCTCGTTGATCGTATCCGGGCGTTCCGAGAAGATGCGGATCCATATCCATACCGACAATCCGGAGACCTTCTTCCTGAAGCTAAGGGAATTCGGACAGGTCCTCGAACAGAAGATCGACGACATGATCCGCCAGCAACAGGCGATCGCCGCCGTCCATCCGAAGATCGCCCTCGTCACCGACTCGATCGCCGACATCCCCATGGAACTGATGGACAAGTACCAGATCAGTTTCCTGCCGATGCACCTCCTGGTCGACGATGTGTCCTATCTCGACCGCCTGTCGGTCACGACCGACACCTTCTACGAACTGCTGAAGGTCGCCAGGTCCTTCTCCTCGGCCCAGCCGGACCGCCGGACGATCGAAAGGACCCTGGATTTCCTTGCCGACCATTACGAACATGTTTTGGTCGTCACGGTCGCCGAAAGGTTGTCCGGAACCTACAACGCCATCAGCCAGTACGCCAAGACCAATCCCAAAGTGACGGTTTTCGACTCGAAACAGAATTCCGGCGCCGAAGGACTCTTGGTCCTGGAGGCCGCCAAACTGATCTGGGACGAAAAGCCGCTTGATGAAGTCCTCCGGAAACTGGAGTTATACCGCAGCCGGACGAAGATCTACGTCTCCGTCAAGACGCTCAAGTACATGGTGAGGCAGGGCCGGGTAGGCAAGGCTACCGGACTGTTGGCGAAGATTTTGAACCTGAAACCGGTCATCTCCCTCGATAGCGACGGAGCCGGTCTGATCAAGGAGAAGGCCTTCAGCCTCAAGAAAAACGAAAACCAGATCCTCGATCTGTTGCGGAAAGCTCCGGTTCAGGAATACATAATGGTGCATTCGCTGGAACCCGAAAGAGCGGAGAAACTGGCCCGGAGGATCGAGAATGCGATCGGAATCAAACCGACATACACCACCATGATCTCGCCGATCGTGGCGATGAATGCCGGCATCGGCGCCATCGGCGTCGCCGCCATCTTCGAAAGGGAGGTAGTATGACATGTCAGCCTGGGTTTATCTTCTGGGAAATGCAATTCTCCTCATCGTCTATTTCACCGTTTTCTTCATCATCGCTCAAATCAAGAAGAACAATGCGATCGTTGATATCGGCTGGGGCCTCGGCTTTGTGTTCGTAGGCCTCTACAGCCTACTGTTCCGGATCATATCGGGAGCAACGCTCTATCCTTTCCAGATCGTCATCACCGTCCTTGTGACCCTGTGGGGACTGAGACTCTTCCTCTACATCAGCATCCGCAACTTCAAGAAACCGGAAGACTACCGTTACCAGGCCATGCGGGCCAAATGGCAGGGCAAAAACGAGCATGTCCAGGCCTATTTCCGCGTGTTTCTGCCTCAGGCTCTCTTCATGGCCACGATCGCGGCCTCGATCATCACCGGATATCTCTCGACCAGGGATGTCCATATCGCCTATCTGCTCGGCGGTAGCCTCGTCACCCTGACGGGTCTTGGCTTCGAATCGGTCGGCGATCTCCAATTGCGCCGCTTCCTCAGGGATCCCCTCAACAAGGGCAAGATCATGGACCAAGGCCTCTGGCGCTATACCAGACATCCGAACTATTTCGGCGAAACCCTGATCTGGTGGGGACTCTGGGTCATCGTCGTATCAACCGACTTCGGGATCTATGCCCTGATCAGTCCGCTGTTGATTTCCTACCTGCTGTTGTTTGTCTCCGGCATCCCCCTGCTCGAGAAAAGATACAAGGACAATCCCGAATTCCAGGCCTACAAGACCAAGACTTCGGCCTTCTTCCCGCTCCCACCGAAAAAATAGGCGCCTGAAGGCGAATTAGCGATTTTTTTGCTTGCTTTTTTGGCCAAGAGATTATAAAATATATCAGTGACTGATTGGAGGATTTATCGATGAGAGTGCAATTCACCCTTAGATGCAACGAATGCAAAGAAGAAAACTATCAAATGACAAAAAACAAGAAGACGCATCCTGATCGGATGGAAGTCAAAAAATATTGTCCACGCTGCAAGAAAGAGACAATCCATCGCGAGAAGAAATAACTTCAGATTTGAAGTTTTTTTCTTTATTGGCGGTCAATTGATGAAGGAGAACCTATGCGTCTGGTAACCTTTTCGGCAAACATGGCTGAGGAAAACAGCTATCTTGTCGTCGACAAAACGGAAGCTTTGCTGATCGATCCCGGCTTCAACGGCGAAGCGATCAGGAACTATCTCGTAACCAACAACCTGTCCCTTAATCAGGTGGTGCTTACCCATGGACATTTCGACCATCTCCGGGACGTCGCATCGCTTTACGCCAGCTGCAAATTCACGCTCCTGATCCATGAGGCGGACTTTCCCGCCCTCAGCGATGACAACCGCAACTACGCCCTGGCTTTCCACTCCCGGTTCAATTCCGACAAAACGATGCCGGTCAGAAAACTTGCCGATCGGTCGACGATCGATTTCGCGGCTTCCAAGGCCACGGTTTACCATACTCCGGGGCATACGAAAGGCTCGATCTCGATCCGACTCGACAAATGGCTTTTCACCGGTGACACCTTATTCACGGATTCGGTCGGCAGGACCGATCTCATGACCGGAAGCGCCAGCGATCTCAGGCGATCGCTGCAGCTTTTCCGGCAAGGATTCCCCCAGGACATCCTGATTTGTCCCGGTCATGGCGAAAGAGCCAGGCTCGCGGAAGTGCTGCGGAACAACCCGTTTCTCAAATGAAGTCAAATGCAGCGGTGTTGGTGCATTGATATTTCATATGGTCTATAATAGTAATAACCAGCAAAGGTGGTGTCGACATGTTGCAACTCACGGTTTGGGACACTTTTTCCGGCACGCTGATCT
>Ga0172375_10001157_pt1 | contig 42445 bp, 54 predicted proteins | sample LakKiv1m_FD_114537 | JGI IMG/M metagenome (GOLD analysis project Ga0172375, IMG submission 114537) | Freshwater microbial communities from Kabuno Bay, South-Kivu, Congo - kab_092012_11.1m | ecosystem: Environmental > Aquatic > Freshwater > Lake | place: Democratic Republic of the Congo... | reverse complement strand
CTCGAGTTTATGAAAATATGATGAAGAGTTATACTGCAAGATTGAGTGAAGTTGACGAGCAACTTGCATTCTTGGATGCTCAAGATGCTTTGAATAAAGAAAGTAAATTAAGGAGGATGTTTAGGGTTTAAAATAATTAGAAAAGCTAGATAAAAATAAGATAAGATTTAAATATCTAAAAAAACAACAAATACCATGAATAAAAAAGAGGCGAGTAAGAGGACTATAGAGATTATAAAAAATAAAAATTTACTTTTAGTAATTTCTTTATTAGCCTTTTTATTTTTATTCAGTTCTTCTATATCCGCAGCTGCAACTACTCCAACTAATAAAACAACCCAAGAACAGGCAGCTTTATGCCTTAATGAATCCACTGAGATAATGAATAACTTATATTCAAATGGTTTTAATATCTTAAGAGTAAATGATACAATTAGACAGGCTACCTTAGTTTATTCTTCTCAGGTTGTTGTAAAGCAAAGACAAGGGAGATATGATTTTTCAGGAGTTGTAGCTTCATGCGAAGAAATAAAGAAGATTAGAAGCGATGCTTTTATTGCCAGAGACGAACTTAGTGCCTTACTAAAATTCTATAATGATTCGGTTGTACCTGGCATGAATACCTCTACAATTGACGCTTTAATAACTCAAATGCAAGATGATCTTCAAGCAGAGAGATATGAGGAGGTTATATCCCTTATAGACAAAACTTATTCTGAAATTTCTAATGTTAAATCTTCTTATACTACTCTAAATGTTTTTTATACTAGCACTGCTAGAGGCATAAAGGCATTTTTTGAAAAAAATTGGAAGATTGTTGTAGGTTTGTTAATAGTAATTATAATTGCTTTTCTTGCCTATCGTACAAAAATTCAAAAATCAATAATAAACTATAAGATAAATTCTTTATCCTTGAGAAAGAAGACAATAAAAGAACTAATAATGAAACTTCAAGTAGATTATTTTCAAGAGGGCAAGGTTCCTGAAGGAGAATATAATATTAAAACAAAAAAATTCGCAGAGTTGATAAGAGATATAGACAGACAAATTCCTCTATTAAAAGAACAGCTTGCAAAAATTGATTCAAAGACAATCGAAAAAAGCAATAGAAATATTGAAACTAATAAGACGGATTATACTAACGAAATTAATCAAGATAAGAGCAATAAAAAAGTTAAGCAAAAAAATAAGAGCAGTAAAATTGTTAGGAATAAGAAGAATGGTAAAATAAAAAAAGGCAAAAAAAGCTAAGGTTTAAATATTTATGAAGGCAATCTAAAACATGAACATTCAATTACATAAACCCCAAATGCAAAATCAAAAATTTGAGTCTATGAGTAATCCTGATAAAAAAAAGTTTTTTTCTATGGACTTAGCAGATAGGATGATAAAGGTTGAACAAAATGTATCTAAGTCATTTAATTGTCCTGTTAGTACTGAGCAGACAGAGTATTTTAAGAGTATGACTCCTTCACAACAGAGCGACTTTAAAAAATTTATGAAGAACAAACAGAAGAAAAAAGCATTTTCATTTTTTGCATTATTTGCACCATTATTATTATTGGCTTTATTTAATATTAATTTTACAGGAAATGTTATTGGTACATCTGCTGAAACTCCTGCGCTCGGACCAGTTCAAATTTTATTAATTGTTCTATTTGCTCTTGTTTTTATTGGTATCTTAATAGTATTCTTATATGGTTTGGCAGTAGAACGTCGACTTTATAGGCACATAAAACTAATAGAAAAGGTGCTTTCAAGAAAGTTTAATGAAAATAATAAAACACCCAAGATAAGGAAAGCTTTTTAAGTCAGGAAAATATAGTAAATTAAGAGTTTAAAAAAGAGGGAAGATGAAAACAAAAATAGAACCAAAAAAGAAGGAACAAGAATCAATAAAAACTTATATTAGTGGTTTTGATGAACTAATTCAAGGAGGTATCCCCTATGGCTCATCTATACTCATTGAGGGCGGTCCTGGAAGTGGCAAAACTTTATTCATGCTTACTGTTGCTAAAAATATGTGCAGCCATGGAAAAAAGGTTTTATACATGAGTTTTGAAGAACCAGAAGCAAGACTAAAACATCACTTGGAAAGTTTCGGAGCAGATGTTCAAAAGTTAGAAAAACAAGGACTTTTATATGTTAAACGTTTTAACGCTCTAGATATTGCCAGAAGTGTAGAAGCATTGTTAAGTGAAGCAAAAAAAGAGCTCTTAATAGAGGTTCAGCCTATACTGATACCGCAAAATTTTGAACCTGATGTAGTATTAATTGACTCACTTACTAGTATTGGTTCTGCTTTCTCAGGAGAGGAGTCTAGATTTAGAATTTATATGGAACAATTGTTTAGATATCTTGAAAGTCACAAGATTACTTCTTTCTTGATTAGGGAAACATCAAGTCCAACTCATACAGGAAATACTTTCTCAGAAAAAGGAGAGGCAGTTTCATTCCTTTCGGATGGAATAATCTCTCTCTACAATGTATTTTACAGAGAAGCTTCTAGAAAGAGAGCAATGGAAATAATAAAAATGCGTGGAACTGATATTAATAGAAAAGTTGTTGAGTTTGAAATATCTAAGGACAAGGGAGTTACTGTTTATCCAGATAGGCAGCCAAAAGGCAATTATATCTTAACCTAGTGTTCAACACTTTTCTAAGCTATTACTGCCTATAACTATCTTTATAAATAAAGATTATCTTCATTAAATATGGCTGATAAAATTGATGTGCATCCTCATTCAGTTGAGGAGTTAGCTGAATTTGTTGAAGAACTCTCGAGTATAAGAGGCAGACATACAGAATTAGTTTCAGTGTTAGTTCCAGCAGGAGCTAATTTAAACATAGTTATAGACCAATTAGAGTCAGAAAAATCAACAGCCCGTAATATAAAGAGTTCAACTACTCGAAAGAATGTTATAGAAGCTCTTGAAAGAGCAACAAGAATGCTTAGAATGCTCGGGCAGCAGACCCCTAAGAATGGAATTGCTATATATTCTGGAAATGTTTCTCAAGTAGAAGGTCAGGAAGACATGAGGATATGGACTATTGTACCTCCAGAACCTCTGGGAATGAGATTATATAGATGTGATCAGGTTTTTATTCTTGATCCTTTAAAAGAAATGCTTGAAATAAAAGAATTATATGGATTATTTGTAATAGACAGGAAAGAAGCAACTGTTGGGCTTTTGGAAGGAAAAAAAATAAAGGTATTGCAGCATATTGAATCAGGAGTCCCTGGAAAAACCAGGGCAGGAGGACAATGCTTGGATGAAAATATGCTAATTGCTACTAAAACTGGAACAAAAAGAATAGCAGATATAAACATTGGAGAGGAGATAGAAGCATTAGATATTAATCATAAAAAAACAATATTTACAAAATGTATTAATAAATGGAAAAAAACCAAAGATAAATATTGCGAAGTGGTTTTAAAAGATTTTCAGTGTGTTATTTCTTCATTAGATCATAATTTTTTTAAAGACCAGAATAATAAAATCTTAGAGGTTAAAGCTGAGGATTTGGTTAAAGGTGATTATTTAATTACAAAATTTCAAGATAAAATTACACCTCTTGTAATTAAAGAGATATTTAAGGTTGAAAAGAAAATAGATTTAATTGATATAGAAACAGAAGCAGGTAATTTCTTTGCGAATGGTCTACTTGTTCATAATTCATCACAAAGATATGAAAGAATTGTAGAAGGAAAAGCAAAAGACTTCTATAGAGAATGTGCTGAGATGCTGAAAAAACATTTTTTTGACATGAAGAATCTAAAAGGAATAATAATCGGTGGACCAATGCCAACAAAAGATGAATTTCTGAAAGAAGGCTTGCTAGTCACGGCTTTAAAAAATAAAATTATAGGCCTGAAAGATATTGGATATGCTGATGAGCATGGGATAGAACTTTTAGTAGAGGCAAGCCAAGATTTATTAGCCCAGCAAGAAATAACACTTGAGAAAAAACTTATGGAAAGATTTTTTGAAATGCTTGGAAAACAAAAAGATAAAACAGCTTATGGCTATGATGCTGTAACAAAAGCTTTGAAACTTGCGGCTGTTGATACTTTATTTTTAAGCAAAAAATTAGATAAAGGAACCATGTCTGAACTTAAAAAAATGGCTGAAGAAGCCTCAACAAAAGTAGAAATTATCTCTGTAGATACTGAGGAAGGTCAGCAATTCTGGAATCTTTCTGGAATTGGAGCAATATTAAGATTTAGTTTTAATCAATAAACTAATAATATTTAAATAAATAAAACCAATTAAAAATAAGAGAAAAAATGGTGTTGACATCAGAAAGCCAGGAAGAACTTGATAATTCTGAAGAAAAAAAGAACTTAAAAAAGATAGAGGCTGCTTTATTTATATCTGCTAGATATCTTACTGTTCAAGAACTTGTTGAACTTACAGATATAAATCCCCTTTTACTAAAGGATTTGCTTGAAAAATTAAGAGAATATTATTCTAAGCTTGATTCTTCAATAGAAATATTAAATAAGGACTTATTGTGGAAGATGGACATAAAGCAAGAATATTTTGAAATGATAAATAAACTTGCAACAGGAAGTACAGAGTTTACAAGAGCTGAACAGGAAACTTTAGCAATAATAGCTTATAAACAACCAGTAAAGCAAAGCGTTATAATAAAGATTCGAGGAAATAAAGGTTATGACCATGTTAAGCATTTTATAGATATAGGCTTAATTAAGTCAAAGAGAGCCGGCCATACGCTTGAATTGAGTTTAAGTGAAAGTTTTTATGATTATTTTCATGTTGAAAAGAGAAAACCTGAAGATAATACAGAAAATATCAAAGAAGAAATAGAAAAAGCAACTCAAGAGGTAGCAGAAGAAGAAAAAGAAGAGCTGGAAAAAAAAGAGGCGATAGAAGTAAAAGAAGAAGTGATAGAAAATAAAATCGAGAGTTAATAAGATGACGCCTCTTCCAATATTATATTTTGTTTATATGTTTGTTGGTTTTTATTTTTTGATTATAACCCTATTGATTTATTATAAAAATAAAACTAATCTTAATTTTTATCCAAAACCCAATAAAAAATATAGTGTTTCTTTGATCGTTCCAGCGTATAATGAAGAATTGTCTATAGTTGATACTATCAAAGCTATAGAAGATATAGATTATCCAATAGAAAAAGTTATAATTATAGATGATGGTTCTAAGGATAATACTTTCAGGGTAGCCTCTGCTTTAAAAAAAGAATATAAGAACCTGCAAATTATAACCAAGAAAAACTCAGGTAAAGCAGATAGTATTAACTATGCTTTAAAATATGTTAAAACAGAGCTAGTGGGTATTGTAGATGCCGATTCTTTTCCTGCTAAAGATTCACTTAATAAGATGGTGGGTTTTTTTAATGATTTAGAGGTTGGAGCAGTTACGCCAATATGTGTGCCCAGAAATAACACTACTTTTCTTGAAAAGCTACAGGTTATGGAATATAAAGTAATAGCTTTTACGAGAAAACTTTTAGAATACATAGATTCTATATATGTAGTTACAGGAACTTTAGGATTATATCGTAAGAAAGCCTTAGATGATATCGGAGGTTTTGATAAAAATAATATTACAGAAGATATAGAAGCCACATGGCATTTATTAAAAAACGATTGGAAAGTTAAAATGTCTTTTGCTACCTATACTACCACCATAGTTCCTGATAGGATAATAGCTTGGTATAGACAGAGGAGACGATGGTCTTTAGGTGGTTTGCAATGTATAAATAAATATAAAGGGAATACTCTGAAAAAGAACATGTTGGGTTATTTTGTAATACCCTTTTTTACATTCGGTCTTTTTCTAGGATTATTAGGTATAGGGATATTTCTTTATCTTTTAGCAAGGAAAGCTATATCGAGTTATCTACTTGCAAAGTATAGTATAGAAACAAGCGTACCAATTGTAACAATGAATGATTTGTTTATTACTCCGAATATACTTAATTATTTTGGTGTTGTCCTGTTTGTCCTGTTTTTCGTATTTAACTTATATGTCTTATCTATAATGAAAGATAAATTTCTTGGAAAGCAAAGCTTTTTTAATCTCTTAGTTTATATGACTGTGTACCTTTTAGTTTATCCTATCGTGCTCATCACTTCAATTTGGCATTTCTATAGGGGTAAAAGAGTATGGAGATAAAAAATGGAATCAAAGAATAGACATATCTTTTGGGAGGCATTAGTTATAGCTATACTTATTTTTGGTTCAGGAATATTTTTTGGTTATCTCATTGAATCTAATAGGGTAAGTAAAATTCTAACACTATATCAGCAGACAGAATTAGATATTTTAGACACTAGAATACAAGATGAGATTATTTCATTAAACTCCTTGAATTGTAACCAATTTTTTCAAGAGACAGTAAACTTTGCAGACAGAATTTATAATGAAGCTAAATTACTTGAAAAATATGAGGGTTCTAATCAACTAACCGATGCAATAACCCAGCAACATAAAAAATATGACATGTTGCGTGCTCAATTATGGGTTAACTCAATAAAGCTTAAGGAAAGGTGCAATTCTAGTTTTGATACAGTAGTCTATTTTTATGAATATAATACTAAAAGTCTTGACTTAAAATCAGAACAGAGTGTATTTTCAAATAAGCTCACTCAAATAAAAGAAGAGAAGGGTAATAGTATTATTGTAATTCCTATTGCCGGCAATCTTAATATTAACTCTATTAATTATCTTAAAGAGACCTATAACATAACCTCTTATCCAGTTATTATAATCAATGAAAAGATCAAGATAGATTCTATAGAAGGTCTTAATGATATAGTAAAATATCTAAAATAATGTATTTTCTTGATTATACAAATAAATAAAAAGCATATCTTACTCTTTCTTTTATAAAAAAATGGAAAAATGTATGCGGTGTTCTAGAACAGAAGAAGAAGTAAGGCTCTTTGATGGAATTTATGTTTCTGAGCCTGTTAAAATCTGTGAGAAATGTTCGCTTATGGCAGGAATACCAATAATTAAGAGGCCGGATAATAATCAGATAAGAAGCTCTGAAAAGCCCATGGGTGTTAGAGAAAGATTAATGCGCATGAATCATCTTAGTATGGAAAGCAGACCAGAAGCTAGTCTAGCAGAAGAGATAAAAAGAATTGAACAAATGCCACAATTAGAAAGTCCAGAACACATGAAGATAAAAACAGTTGATAATTTTCACTGGTTGATTAAAACTGAACGAAGAAGAAGAGGTTATATGCTTAAGCAACTTGCAGATGCTCTTGGCGAAAGCCCTAATAGCCTTGAATTATTAGAAAAAGGCAGTGTACCTAAGGATAGTATAAATCTTATAAGAAAACTAGAAAAATTCTTTAATATAAGGCTTTTAAAAATGCAACCAGAAGAAGTAATTCAAGCAGAAGTAACTCTTAGAACACCCGGTTGGGTTAAAAGAGCTCAAGAAAAATCAAGTTACGAGAAGAAAATACAGGCGCAAGAAACTGAAGATATGGTTAAAGAAGCCATACTAACCGAGACAAATCCAAAAATTCTTGATAAAGAAGAAATAAATGGCAGGCCCATAAGCGTTTTAAATTTTAGAGAAGCTAAGAGCTCAAATCCAAATATACTTGAGTTGAGAAGAGTTCAAAGATTAGTTGAACAGGACTCGCCTAAAAAAACAAGTTTTGAAACAGGCGAAGAGCAAATGGCGGGTTTTGGCAAAGAAGATACTGAACATATTAAGAAAAGCTTGTTTAAAGAAGAATCTAAGAAAGAAAATAAGCCCTCAACGCCAACCATTTATGATTTAATGAAGAAGAAAGAGGATAAGGAAAAGGATAAAGAGTTTTTAGAGTGATCGGGTTTGTTGAACAATTTGGTTAAGCTTCTTTAGAAACAAAGTTAGGATTACAATTATTAAGAATTTTTAGTAGCTTTAGAAAATTAAGCAGATAATCTCTAAGTAAAGATTTATAAATCCTCTTTTCTGCAAGTATTTATGGAAGTTAAGATTATTAGGGATGAAAAGGAAAATCTTCTTTTAGAAATGGATAATCAAACAGTAGCAGAGCTTTTAAGAGTTTATCTTGGTAATGATGAAGCAGTTATTCTTGGAGCTTGGAAAAGAGAAAATCCTGATAAACCTGTTATTTTTGAGATAAAAACAAAAGGTAAGTCTGCAAAAAAAGTTTTGGAAGAAGCTATAAGTCAGATTGAAAAAGATAGTTCTAAACTTGCTGATGATTTCAAAAAAGCTGTTAAGTAATTTTTAAGACTGAGAAAATGCTCTTTGCGTACCATCCGCGATTTTAATCCTGAGAAAGCAAAGGCATTTTCGAGGTGTTCAAAAACTCAAATACGCTCAGGGTTTTAACCCCGAGTTTTTGACATAGTCTTTTAGTATAATAATGCTTATAATCTGATTTTTTCTAAGAAATATATGCGAACAGTAGTAGATGCAGCAATTATTCAGAGAAAAAGGCTTGTTGTTGTAAGAAAGGAAAGAGAGGGAGAATCTTTTTGGATACTGCCGGGAGGAAAAATTGAACCAGGAGAAAAAGACTTGGCTTGCTTGACTAGAGAGCTTGGCGAAGAACTTCCAGCACTAAGACTGCCAGGAAGTTTTAGACTCTATGGGATCTTTTCAGGAATTTCTCCACATAAAAGAGAACCCATTAAAACAGTAGTCTATTTATATCAAGAGCATTCAGATCGAGAATTAAATTTAACTTTATCAGCTAATCTTACTGAGCCAATTAAAGAAGCTAGGCAGTTAGATTATTCTGGATTACTGGGATTAGGGAATAGACTTTCTCAGGCAACATTAGATATAGTTCAAGCATTAAAAAAAGATAACTATCTTTAGCAGGCTTTAGTATGGAAGAAAAATCTAAAGAATTAAACAAAAGCATTCAGGAAGATTCTAGAAATAAAATATCAGCAGGAAGTTATGATTTGAATAAATTTCTTTTGGGCGGTTATGACAAGGAAATTATTACAACTATTTATGGTCCTGCAGGCTGTGGAAAAACTAATTTTTGCATGGCTGCTGCTGTAAGTCAAGCAAAAAAAGGCAAAAAAGTTATTTTTATTGATACTGAAGGAGGATTTAGTGTTGAAAGGTTTAAACAAATACTTGCTGAGCCAGATGGTAAGGCTTTTGAAAATGCTTTGAAAAATATTATTCTACTTAAACCTACTAATTTTGAGGAACAAAGAGATTCTTTTATAAGACTTTTAAAAGAAATAAAAAGTCCAGGAGAATTGGGTTTAATTGTGGTTGATGGTATTACTATGCTTTATAGATTAGAGCTAGCTGAACATAAAGAACGAGCTTATATCTCTCAGATTAATTCTGAGCTAGCATGGCAAATGAGGACACTGGCAGAAATAGCTAGAAAAAATAATCTTCCTGTGATTATAACTAACCAAGTTTACACTGAATTTCTGAGTGAGGAAGATTTTAGGGCAGGCAAAGAACGCGAGGTATTCATGGTTGGTGGGGATATTCTTAGATATTGGAGCAAATGTATTCTTGAAATAAAAAATGATAGAGGAAAAAGAACTTTAATAATCAGAAAGCACAGAAGCCTTGCAGAAAAAAAGTTAGAGTTTGAAATAATAGATAGGGGAATAAAAAGAAGAGGATGGCTGTAGAAATTAATTATCTAAGGTAAGGGTGTTGATAAAACTCTTTTTCTTCTTGCTTCATATTCTTCATCAGTATAGACTCTTCCCATAGCAATTCGAGCACTAGAAATTAAATATCTACTCGGTCTTCTTGTTAATTCATCCAGTGTTCTTTGAGTTACTCTAACCTCTGGAAAATCTGAATTTAAAACTTCCTGCCAACTCTTTAATCTTGATAACGTATTTTTATTAGTAAAATCTAATTTAAAAACTTATTCTTTCTCTTCTTCAGCAATATTTTCTTGTTCTATTGGTTTTTTGTTGTCCTGTTCAGCTTCCTGAGCTGCTTTTTGTTTTTCTCTTTCAGCTCTTGAAGGACAATCAGGATTAAAGCAAAATATCCAAGGACGTTTGCCTTTTTGTAGGCTCATAAGCAAGGGTAAGCCACATTTTTCACATAATTTATCTTCACCAAGCTTTTTTATCATGCCATAGGGCGGTAAGCTAAAAGTTGTTTTACAATTAGGATAAGCATTGCAGGCAATAAAATATCTTCGGTTTCTTGGTGAGTATTTTATGGTTAGTTTTCCTTTTTTGCAAGCCGGGCATTCAGTTATTTCATTTTCTTCACTCTGTTGTTTGTAGTAAGCTAGAGTTGCTTTATTTAATTCTTCACCTATAACTCGCTCTTTTTTGTGAAAGTCATCAGAAATCTTTTTCAGAGCGTCTTCTGCTTTATTTAGAATTGTTTCTTGTTTCTTTTCTAAGTCTTTTTTGCTTATTCTTATAGCTTCCATATCTTTTTCCATATCTTTTGTAAGTTTCTGATCAATTATAATGCTAGAGTATTTTTCAAGAGTTTCAATAAGATTTATTCCAAGTGGAGTTGCTCTGATAGATTTTTGGTCTTCAACATAGTTTCGGTCATAAAGAGTCTCAAGAATATTTGCTCTAGTTGCTTTTGTTCCTAATCCTGCTTTTTCTAGCTCAGAAATTATAGAAGCAGGCGAGAATCTTCTTGGTGGTTTAGTTTCATCTTTTTCTATTTCTACTTTGATGATATCAGCCAAACCATTCATATCTTTGAGTTCTTTTTCCTGCATTTTTGAAGGATAAACTTGCATCCAGCCAGGTTTTCTTATTTCCATGCCATGATCTTTAAAAACAAGTCCTTCAGACTCAGCAGTCATTGTTTTATTTTCAAGAATAGCATCTTCACAGAAACAACTGATAAATCTCTTTACTATTAACTCATAAATCTTTTTATTATCTCCTTCTAAAATTACATATTCGCCAGTTGGAGAGATAGATGGGTGAGCTGGATCACTCTTTTTACCTTCTATAGGCCTAGCTCTAGTACCTAGCTTGGTTTCTTTAAAGTTAGCCTCGAGTTTTTTTAATATTTGTTTCGGATTTATAGCTTCAGGTATTTTTTGGCTTGAGGTTCTAGGATAAGAAATGAGTCCTGCTAGATAAAGTTCTTGTGCTAGGGCTAGGGTTTTAGCAGGATTTATTCCAAAAAACTTATAGGCTTCTGTTTGAAGTGTTGTTAAATCAAATGGAGCAGGAGGAATTATGGTTTGTTCATGCTTATCGGTTTTAACCTGGGCTATTTTGCCTTTTAATTTTTCAAACTTAGCTAATTCTTTCTCATCAAAAATATCCTTTATATGCCTTAGCTTTGCTTTATTTGTCTTATCTTTTTGTTCTCGAATATCAATAAATATTTTCCAGTAGGGTACTGGTTTAAACTTAGCTATTTCTCTTTCTTTGTCAACTATCATCTTTAGAGCAGGGCCTTGGACTCTGCCTATGGACATTATCTTGAATTTACCAGTAGATTTTATAGAATTCATTAGAGCTCTTGATAAATTAATGCCATAATACCAGTCAATATAGTGTCTAGTTTCTCCCGCTATTGCCTGTCCCCAATCAATTGTAGTGCTAGAACCTAAGAACGCTTGTTCTAGCTCATCTTTAGTAAGGGAAGAATATTTCATTCTTTTAGCATCTCGTTGATGAGCAATAAAACGAATTATGTTATAACCTATAACTTCTCCTTCAATATCATAATCTGTTGCAACTATTATCTCTCTGGCTCTCTTAGCTAATTTTGCTATGGTTAAATAATACTTTCTTGTAAAATCTTTTTTTCTTACTTCAAAATTTGGCTTCCAGGAAACTTCAAAAATAGGATAACTCGAGCCTTTAACATCTTGACTTAGAGAAAATAAATGGCCCACAGCACAAGCAACAATAATATGTCCTTCTTCTCGGTCAAACTCGTAGTATGAAACTCCTGATTCCCCATATTTTTTGTCTTTGCCATTTGAAAGAGCTGCTGCAATCTTGGCTGCTGCCTGAGGTTTCTCAGTTATAATAAGAATAGAATTTCCCTTTAGAGTTTCAAATCTAGGAGTCTTAGTTTTTATTTCAATAACCCCTGTAGTTGCTTTTGATTTTCTTGTTTTTTTTACTGTTCCTATCTTGTCTATTTTTTCAACTGTTTCTATTTTTGCAGCCTTTGCAGCTTTTTCTACAACTAAACCTTTTTTTATAAATAATCTATCTTCTTTTGTACTTTGTTTTGGGGTTTCAATTTTCTCTATCTGTTCTCTGGTTGGTCTTGGTTTAGCAGGTATTTCAACTGTTTGTCTTGGAGAGATAACAGGAACATATTCTTTATGTTCTTCAGCTTTTTTTTGTTTTTCATTCTTGTATATTTTGTTAGCTGTTGCTCTTGTTGGAATATCTTCTAGTTCTGGGTTTATACCGTCATCCTTTGTTTTTTTTATTGGCATTTTTGTTTGTTCTTTTTAGTAATTCTATTTTTTATTATTTGTTATTTTATTCTATTCATTTCTTCTAGGCGTTTACTTGAGCCTACTGAGCCAGAGAAAATTTTCCAGAATATTCTAGAGATCCATTCTGTCCAGTCTTTGTCTCTTATGGTATAGAATATAAAAACCTTTTTATCTAGCTCGTGCATCTTTCCGGTAGGCTCTTTTATCTCTTTTATACGAAAAAACTTATTATCAATTATAAAAGCCCTAATTGGGTGTTCTTTATGCCTTATTTCTATAACCTCTCGACCATATTTATAATTTAAACCAAGAACTTTTTCAATATTTTCTTTTCCTGCTAAATCAACACGGCATAATATCTTAATTGAAATACCTCGCTTAACTAGATTTTCAAGTATTTGCAAACCATTGAAATTCTTTGTCTTTAAATTAACAAATGAAAGATTACCTGAAAATATCAGAACTTGCTTTTCAGCCCTTTTTAGCATATCTGCTAATTCATCTAAATTTTCACCTTCATCGTTTATTGCCTTAGTTATATGTGCTTTTTTATTTTTGTCAGGAACATGCTGAAATATATCAAATGCAGAGAAATCTTCTTTTCTTCTAGCAGATATCATCTCCTGTTCTAGTTTTTCTTGAAAGACGCTGCTGCTTATCTTTTCAATACTAGCCCAATAGACAATTTTTAGAGCCCCCCTTGTGCCTTCTCTGAAGACTCGAGTAGTAATTGTGCCAAAATTCTTTTCTATTTCTTGAATATATCTATCGGCAGTTCTCCAGTTCTTGCCCAAATGCAGAGCTATCTCTTGAATACTCCTGGGTTTAGTATAAACAAAATCTTCTATTTTCTTTATTTCCTTTTGGTCTAACATACCTATAGAAAGGTGTTTTTAGAGTTTTTAAGCTTTCTTATATTAGTACAACACTATTGACAATATTTTGTCAAAAAAAGGTATATAGTTTACAACTCTATGTATTAGTATGGAGGAGAAAAAATAAAGGAAGATGAGTAAACCAAGTTTTAGAATTGTATTAACAGGAGGGCCTAGTTCTGGCAAGAGCACAACAATAGATGCTCTTAGAACAAGGGGTTTTAGAGTTCTTGATGAAGTAGCAAGAGAGGTTTTAAGTGAAGGAAGATATAGTAGAACTAATGGTTATGATAAGTTACAAGCAGAAATTCTAAAAAGGCAACTTGAAAGAGAACAATTACTTACTGATCTAACTTTTATGGATAGAAGCGCAGTAGACGGCATAGCTTATTGTTTACTTTATCTTAATAGCCTTCCACAAGTTTTTAGAGAAGTTGATTTTAAAGGAAGATACAATAGGGTTTTCTTGCTAGATAGATTACCTTTAGAAAAAGATGGACTTAGAGTTGAAGCTGATGATGCAGAAGCCCAAATGGTTCACGATAAGATTAGAGATGTTTACCTAATGACTGGTTATGAACCAGTACAAGTACCAATTATGTCGGTTAGAGATAGAGTTGATTTTATAATAAATAATGCAGGATTTAAATTAAACTAAATTAAAATAAATTAAATTAAAATGCCAATTGAAACTGAAGTAAAGATTGAAATAGACCAACCAAAAAAATTTGAGGAAATATACCGAGCTTTAGAAAATCCAATATGGTCTAGGCAAAGAAATTATATTTTCTTATCTCAAAGTGGTTTTTTAAGAATCAGATATGAGTGCAGCAAGGCTTTTCTAACAGTTAAAGGAAAAGAATTAGGGGGAAAATTTAATAATAAACAGGAAGCAGAATGTGAGATTCCAAGCGAATTTTTCATGGAGTTTTCAAAAATCCTTAGGGCACAAAAACAGCTTATTTATTATGAAAAATCTAGAGCTTCTGTAAAATTCATGAACTGCCAGATTTGTTTAGATAGATTTTTTGGAAAAGAGTATATAGAAATTGAGGGTTCAGAGCAAGATATAGCAAAAGTTATGCAAAAATTTAGATTACAGAAGTTTACAATTGAAAAAAGGAGTTATGGCCAAATTTATGCTGAAATGTTTGGAGAAAAAACAACAGAGAAAGTACAATGACAGAAAAAATTCAAGATTTATGCAGATTTGCTTGTGTAAGAACTCATAGAAGAGGTGAGTATGCGCTTTGTACTCGAGAACCTGAGCAAGAAGGAAAAGATTTACCAGAATGCTTATGCAATCAGTGGTTTTCAACAGGACATGCAAGCCAAGATTCTTATATTGACTTGTGTCATTTAAGTGATTGTCCCTATAAAAGACTGCCCGAGAATAAGTAAAAATATTAAATAAATAACTAATAATTAAATTAAATCTCAAAAATTCTGCCACGCTTGCCGACATTAACTACGCGGGTTTTTCCAACTTTTTCTTCTGCACCCTCTAACTCATGAATATGTCCTGAAAGAAAAAGATTTGGCTGAATTTTTTCTATGGCTACCCTTAAACCATCACTGCCTGCTACTCCTGAAAGTTCACTCTTAGTGCCTGCAGCATGAACATGACTTATCATTATTTTTTTCTCTAAATTCTTGAGTTTTTCGTTCTGCCTTCTAAGGTGAGCAAGCGTTTTTTCGTCATCAGGATAAAGATTCCAATCTGATGCACCAATTCCAAAAATGCCTACATTTTTGTAGACCACATAGTTTTTTTCAATATTTTTTATGCCATACATCTTTGAAAGATTTTCAGCATCTCTTTTTGTTTCCCAATTGCCTGGAACAAAGATAACTTTTTTATGTTTATCTATAAAAGGACGGATTATATTTTTTGAAGGAACCATTCCAGTTATGTCTCCTATGAGTATAACTAAGTCAACATTTTCTTTTTCTGCTTTTTCAGCAAGCTTTTTTGATATGGCGGGATCACCATGCATATCTCCTGCCGCAAGAATCTTAAGCTTGCCTTCTTTTTCATCAGGCCTTTCTATTTTTTTGTGTTCCATTTTTTACTTTTATTCCTCTTATTTTTAGATACTCTAATACCTTATCTAAAACTTGCGGTATATTTAAATCTGAGGTATCTATGACAAGGTCATATTGACTTTTATCATAGGGGTTAAGATTATAATATTTCTTATAACGTTTAGTATCAGAGTCATATCTTTGTTGCCAGAGTTCTTCTGCTTGTTCTTTTGTTTCATTTTTCTCTTCTTCTCTTAAATGATTCATTATTCTGCTAGCTCCAACTTCTTTTCGTACATCGAGAAATATTTTTATGGAGTTAGGTATAAAATGATAGCTTAGTCTTCCATCAATTACAAAATTATCTTCTTTTTTCCCTATTTCAATTTGCCAGTCATCAGCAGGCTTGTCTGTTGAGATATCTTTTTCTCCAAGTTTATTAAGCTCATGTATGGTTAAACCCATCTTTTTTGCCATTTCTCTGCGAAAATTTCCAACACTATATCTTTTTAGCTTGAATTTTTCAGCAAGTAAGTCTGAGATAGTATTTTTTCCAGAACCATTTGTTCCCGAGATAGTTATTATCATATTTTTAAATTGAAATCAAACTTTTTAAATTATGGCTTTTTATTTGCCGAAGTTTCTTTGAACATTGTTAAACCTATTCATGCAGTCAATTAAATCTTGTTTTTCTATTTCTGGCCACATTTTATCCAAGAAAAACCATTCACTATAGACAGACTGCCAGGGCAGAAAATTAGAAGTCCTTGATTTTCCACCTGTTCTAATTATAAAATCTGGCTCACTAGAAACCCATAGAGAATTTGTTATGCTTTCTTCAGTTATTTCTTGCTTTTTATCTTTGTTTTTATTTTCCATTTTTTCTTTCATTACTTTGTTAAAAGCATTAATCAACTCAAGTCTTCCACCGTAACAGAAACAAAAATTTACCCTATAATTGTTATAGTCTTTTGTTTTTTGTTCTATGTCTTTTGCTAGTTCACCTATCTCTTTCGGAGCTAGGGATAAGTCTCCTATAAATCTTATCTTTATTTTATCCTTATGTATTTCTTTGCTATTGCTAAATTTTTTAAAAAATTGTTTGAATATTCTAAATAAATGTTCTAATTCAGTTTTATCTCTTTTAAGATTTTCAGTTGAAAGTGTGTATATTGTTGTTTCTTTTATTCCAAGTTCTTTTACCCATTTAAGAAAAGCCTCGACTTTTTCAGCACCCTTTTCATGACCCATGAAAGTAGGCATTCCCCGAGCCTTTGCATATCTTCTATTACCATCAATTATAACTCCAATATGATTAATAGTTCCCTGTTTTTCATCTGTCATGACAACTTAATAAGAATTGAGTTTTTAAGCTTATTTCTTCTTGATATTTATTTAGCTTTCTGAAGAATTAAGAAAGTCTTAATAATTTAATTAAACATTTTGAGTGTTTTAATAGTTGGCGTTGAGATATGTTTCTTTAGCAGGAAGGTTTGAATGTAAATATTGCTTATTGATAAATATTAAAAAATTTATCTTTGGACAATGGACAAGATAAATTAAACTACTCCTTCAGAAAGCTAAGCTTTTATTTCTTCTTGATTTTTGTTTTTTCTTCTTTCTTTTCCTTTTTTTCTTCCTTATTCTCTTTTGTTTTTACTTTGGCTTTTATCTCTTTAAAGCCAGTATAAGGCCAAAGAACCTTTGGTATTGCTATAGAGCCATCTTCTCTTTGATTATTTTCTAGAAGAGCAACCATTATTCTAGATGTTGCTAAGGCAGTATCATTTAAGGTATGTAAGACTCTGCGATTTCCTTGTTTATCTAGGCATTTTATATCAAGTTTTCTTGCTTGATAGTCTGTGCAATTACTTAAAGACATAACTTCTCCATAACTTTTAGTTGTAGGTCTCCAAACTTCTAAATCTGCACTTCTATACTTCCAATCTCCTAAATCTCCTGTGCATATTTCAATTACGTGATAAGGTAACTCTAAGGCATCTAGTATTTCTCTAGAATTTTGTAAAAGCTCTTCATATAATTTTATAGAATCTTCTGGTTTGCAAAATATAAACTGTTCAACCTTATTGAATTGATGAGTTCTCCATAATCCTTTTTCATTTATTCCATGTGCTCCAACTTCTTTTCTAAAACACATAGAATAGGCAAAATATTTTTTAGGCAATTGAGATTCTGGTATTACTTGGCCTGTATGCATTGCTAGAACAGATTGCTCAGCAGTTCCGATTAATCCTAAATCTTCGCCTTTAATTTCATAAACCGATTGCTCTATTGCTGCTTTATCCATAGAAGCATAAATGGATTTAGCATTTAACATCAAAGGCGGTTCAATATACTCATAATCTTTTTTTCTCATAAAGTCTATTGCAAATCTTATTAATGCCTGATTTACTATTGCTAGTTCATTCTTAAGATAGTAAAAACCATTACCTGAAACTCTAGCAGAAGCATCAAAATCTGCTATTCCAAGTTTTTCACAAAGCTCAACATGATTTTTGGGAGTAAAATTAAATTTTGGAATTTTTCCTCCAACAATATACTCTTTATTTTCACTAGAATCTTTCCCTTTTGGAGTTTCTTTAGAGATAAAGTTAGGTATTTTAAGCATCATCGCTCTTATTTCTTGCTCAAGCTGTTTTTCTTTTTCTTCAAGCTTAGCTATCTCTTCTGGAATTTCCTTAGCTTTTTTTAAAATAGCATCAACAGGCTTTTTTCTTTCTTAGCTTGATTAATTTGTTCTGATATCTTATTTCTTTCAGCTCTAAGATTATCAGCTTCAACTCTTGCTGCTCTCCATTGTTTGTCAAGCTCATGAATTTTATCTACTAAAGGAAGCTTTTCATCTTGACCTTTCTTTTTTATATTATCCTTAACAAGCTCTGGGTTTTCCCTAATAAACTTTATGTCTATCATGTTTCTATATAACTCGAGAGATATTTAAACATTTGGATTAATTGTTTTTAGTCAATATAATGTCAAAAAAATAACTACTGATTAGTTGAATTTTTTATGAGAAAGATTTAAAAGCCATCATATATCTTAAGATATATAGTTTTTAGAATATAATCGAAAAAATTCTGAAAACTTATTAAATCACCAAACAAAAATCACCAATGAAAGATAATTTTGATATTTTCTTCAGAAGAAAACCCGCACTAATGCTGGTTGCCCTAGGTAAAATTTCAAAAGCAAGATATGGTTCGGTTCTTGCTAAAGAAGTTGATTGCACTTATTCTCATGCAGTAAAAATTCTTCAGGCTCTAGAAGATTTAGGACTTGTAGTATTTGAAAAGCAGGGAAGAATAAAGCTTATTAAACTAACAAAAAAAGGCAAAGATATAGCTGATTCAATAGAAACAATTAGAAGAAGCCTTCAAAGTTAATCTTTTTAAAATAAAATTTATTATATTCCTTTATAGATATCTTTAAATAAAGCTAATTACTTTAAAACTTATGAAATCCGACATGCAGAGGTGCGGTGGATATGATTTTTCTAGACCCTATAGAGAAAACCTTGCTGAAAGATTTAAAGTTCAGGGAGTTTTGACTGGTTGTAGGGATGGTAATGGCAGCCCTAGATCTCCTGTAACTCCTAGAGAAATCAGAGATATTGCAGAGAGAACTACTCCTGGAACTTCTAGGGCAGATATTTTAAAAATGCATTCTGAATATGGTAGATAAAAGTTTAGAAGGTAACCACGATTTTTTAGATATATTTGTTACAAGACAAGATGATGTTTTAAGTAGACAAGGAAAAATCGAAGAACTTCAAGATAGAATTGAAAATAGTCTCGCTCAAATACTAGTGTGTGTAGATGATAAACAAAAAATATTACTTGAAGCTCGTACAAAAGAGTTAAGCCAGCAGTATTTTCAACTTACAGGAAAACATTATGTTACTTCAAGTAAAAGGCATAGCACTGCAAAATACTAAATAGTTTTATCTATGATTTTTAACGCCAACTCTTTTACAATATTTGTTAATAGGGCAAGTCGAACATAATGGGGAGACAGGAAGACAGACTTTCTTGCCAAATAAGACAAAAATTCCATTAAAATCTGACCAATATTGTTTTGGAATTATTTCCATTAAGGCTAGCTCGGATTGTTCAGGTGTTTTAGTTTTTATCCAACCGATGCGATTAGGAATTCTATTTACATGCGTGTCAACAGGTATAACCGGCTTATTGAACGAGAATGCTAGAACTATATTGGCAGTTTTTGGACCTATATATTTTATTGATTCTAGTTCTTCTCTAGTTTTTGGGACTTGAGAATTAAATCTTTCAATAAGCTCTTTGGATACGCTATAAATTGCCTCGGCTTTTCTATTGTAGTGTCCTGATTTAAATATTATTTTTTTTAATTCTTTTTCAGGAATTTTTAGCATTTCTTCAGGTGTTTTAGCAATCTTGAAAAGATTTTCAGAAATAACTTCTGTAACTTCATCCTTAGCTCTTAAAGATAGCAAGCAAGAAATTAGAGTTTGATAGGGCGAATATCTCTTAGAATCTTTAGATTCTCGGTTTAGAGTTGTTTTCCTATATTGGCTTAAATAGTCTTTTAGTATTTCAATAACCTTAGAAATTTCTTCGGTCTTTTTTTGAATTGGCATGTTAAAAATTATGGCCCGTAAGGTTTAGAAAACCATGTTTTCTAACTCATTCAATTCTTACGAATTGAAGAGATTTGAACCCTGAACCATGCATTAAAATCTCTTAAGAGATTTATAATTATTTCACTTCGTTCAATAATATTTATGGCCCGTAAGGGATTTGAACCCTTGACACCCACATTAAGAGTGTGGTACTCTAACCGGGCTGAGCTAACGGGCCTTAATATTATCAAGAAAAAGTAGTATTTTAAAGTTATTGTTTTGTTATTTCCTATCTGGTTCTACTTAGTCAGCAAAGAAATCTTTCCATCCAAGATTAATAACTTTTTTAACTTCTTGTACTCCAATTCTAAGAAAAGGTGCAGCAAGATAATATGTAGATTGTACGGCTAAAAAGAAAGCACTGTTGTCATCAATAAAACCCCCTGTCTTATTTAGACCATTTGGATTTCGATATTTCCCCAAAACATCATCTTCAAATGCCCAAGGATCTTCAGTTCCTCTTTCTGCCATACTCGTTAAATAATATTTAGGTTAATAAAGATATCTATGCTCTACATTATATCTTCCTTAATTTTATGAATTAAATCATTTAATTTATCTTGTCCATTGTCCAAAGATAAATCCTCGTTTAAACATATTGAGAATAGGTGTAATCTTAATGTTGTTGCTAAAGAAGCCTCGCTTAATTGCTAATGCTTAAAAAAAGTTTTACATTAAATTATCAAGAAGCTCTTTATTCTTTCGTAAATTAAACTCTCAGTAGTTATATTCCAAAAGTTTCTTCGAACTCTCTTATCTTTGAGTATTTCTGAGCAAACTCGCGGCCCTTATCTGTGAGTACTATTAGAATTTTCTTTTCATCCTTGCTTATTTTCTGTTCTTTTACTAGTTCACTTTTTTTTAAGTCTCCTAGATAAATTTTCATTGTTTTATGAGAGAGATTAGCCTTATACATCAGATGAGTTGGTTTAATTTTACCACCCTTTTCATTTAGAATTCTAATAATGTCTGCTATAACTTCCAGTCTAGAACGCTTTTTTGACTCGTTATTTTCTTTTTGACCGTCCATTTTTGTTGATGTTTATTACTAGTCCCAGTAAGAGAACATAGCTTACCAACTGAAGAATCTGACCGACAACATAGGCCCATATAAAACTTGATAAAATCAGAAACATATTGCCTAGAGTTAATATTCCAAAAGCAATTATTAACAATTTTGTATTATTATTTTTATTTTCTTCATAGATTTTTAAATAATTGTTTATTATTAAAAGAAGCATTATTATTACAGTTATATGGAATATATAATAAATTGATTGTCCGGCTAGAGCTGATAAAACTAAAAAGAATATTCCAAGTAATATATCTCCAACATTCTTATTTTTTAATGGCAGTCTGTAAATCATGTATAATCCTGCTAGAGTTAAAAATTTATAGAGGAAAAATCCAATGTCATAGGGTAAATCTGATTGGTGTAAAACACTGTACTTTATAATAATATCTCCCATAACCTGCTGAAGATTGGTTTTGTAATAAATAACAAACTTAGTTAATATTGTTGAAAGCTCAGCCACTGCTATCAGAAGAAATCCAATTCCAAGATAAAGAAGTTTCTTATTTTTTATTAGTTTATAGTTTTTTATTGAAATTATAAAAAAAGTCAGCAAAACTAAAAAACTAAATACTTCTATAAGAATATCAAATCTCGTGAACCACCCCGGTGCAAATATAGATATCATTATTCTATAATAGTACTGGTTTTCTTTAAAAAGCTTATGGATTAATGATACAGACAACTTATGCAGATAACATTTTCACAACCGCTTTAAAAAGCAAAGTTATAAGATTATTAACTAAACGAGGAGGAAAAAATGAATCAACAAAAATACAATAAGCTTCCAAGAGAATTAAGATATCTCTCGGGTTTAAGTTTAGAAGACTCTGAGATAGACTACTTAATGCAACTCAAGAAGAAAAAAGATATTTCAAGAAAGTGGAGACACTAACTAGTCATTTAGGACATGATTAGAAAGGCTTTATTATTAATGGTATTCTCTTCGCGAGTATCCTTAAATTAGTATATAATTTAAGTTAGATTAATGATACTCTCTGCTCGAATATCTCTGATATATTTGTTTAAGAATATATTAGCATCAGTGGTATTCTCGCCACGTATGCTTGCACTTGGTGCATCTGAAGAATCGAGTTTCAGCTTCATCACCACTACGAGTTTGGCTTGTCCAAAAATAAGCTTCTTTGTTGCCACACTTTGGACATGTAGCAGTTGTTACAGGCATGACTTCTGCTTCTTTTTCTTTTACTACAGCAGTTTCTTTCTTTTCCTTAAGTTTTTCAGAACTTTCAATCTTCACTTTGCCCTTGGCAGTATAATTACATCTAGCACATCCGTAATTTTTCCTCTTTTCTATTAGAACGCTTCCGCATTTCGGGCAAAATTCCATTGTCTTTAGTAATATCTTGGGTTTTTAAATGTTTTTAAAGTTTATCGATTTGGAAATCAAAATATTTTTTTATATAATTCAACTATTGCCAGTTTAACCCAACCAAGATAAGGTATTCTTGCTACAGCAACACCAATTATCTGATTAGGATTTATATTTGATTCATCAGCTAGCCTGGAATCAATTATTTGTCTAGAGTTATGGTCTCCTTTTGTTTGTAATGGATTTAAAGCTATGACTCGGTGAATTATTGGTGTTGGTCCAACTGCTTTGAAAATAATAACATCACCTATCTTTATGTTCTCTATTTTTCTGCCAAAAATAATAATTATATCTCCTTTATGAAAACCATTTTTCAGACTAAATTTTGAAAATTGTTCTTTTGTTATATTTCTAGACTCGTACCAACTACCACAGGTTTTCCAGTAGCTATCAAGATTAAAAGACTCTGATTTTGAAAAACAGTTTCCGCAAATACCATACTTATTTTCAGTATTTGTTAAGCATTCTTGTTCCGTTCCAACCAAAGAATTATGGTCCATACTAGAACTTTCAACTATAGCCATAGGCAAGCCACTAAAGCCCATACCAAAAGCAAGACTTAGTCCTGGAAGAAAGATATATTTAACAACTATGAATAATAGAATTAGAAAAACAACATAGCTCCAGATAGATTCAGAATGCCACATCCAATTCCAAAATTTCTTAAAACCTCTTTTTATTTCAGTCATAGATTATATAGTAAACAAGTATTTTTAAACCCTATTGAATAAATTATAATATGGATCCTTTTGTTGAAAAAGATTTGATTGAATGCTTAAAGGCTATTTCTACCACTTTAAATAATATTGAAACCAGGATGGAAGAATTAACCCAAGCCGTTAGAGAAATAAACTTTTCTGGTGAAGATGACGAAGATTTTGGAGAAGCCATTATAGAAGATGAAAAACCAAATTCTTTAGATGATGATTCAGATGACTCTGATGATTCTGAAAAGATAGAGATTAGTGTTTAATAACATGAAAACTTTATATAAACATATTAGGAGAGGATTAGCCTCACTTGCAGTTATTATGCTACCCCTATTATCTGGTTGTAGTAGAGAACCCAGAGGCATAGTTATCAATGATTATGCGGTTAATGACTATCCGGTTAAACCAGAAGTTCAGCAGGAACAAACAATAACATCAACTAGAACTAATTCTTTTGAAAGCTATAAAAGCATAATTGACAGAGAACCTTTTGGTAAAACAGACAATCCAATTGTTAAAACTCCAACTATACCTATTGTAGTAACAAACTCTAGTTCTGGTGGTTTAAGATTATGCAGTCTTGTAGATTTAAATGGAAGATTATACGCTGGTTTTCAGGATCAATCTAATAAAACTGATTTTGTTTTACAAGTTGGAGAAAAAACAACAAATAATCTTGAGCTTGTTGAAGTTGATTATGAGAATGAATCTATTATCCTAAGAAATCTTGCTAATACAAATAAAATAGAATTATTTGATTTAGCTCTAACAGGACTACCTGTCTCAACAAATAATGCAAGTACAAATAGGTTTTCTTTTGATAGGGGATTTTTTCGTGGAGGCAGAGATAGAAGTAGAGAAGATAGGGGTTCAACAGGTCCAGAAACCGATGAAGCTAGAAATTCAAGAATTATTGAGATAATGCAAAGAAGAGCTCTTTATATGCAGCAAATGCAGCAACAACAGCTTCAACCCCAACCTCAATTATATTAATTTTTTATCTTCTCGGGTTCATGTTGTTACTTTTAAGTAAAATATAAAGTTTATAAGCACAATTCTTCTTAAATTAATATGACATATACAACAAGAGGATTAGGATATGGGGCTGCACTAGCTTTAACCCTATGTGCAGGAACCGTTCTAGCCACTGGCGACGGTAGTGACGAAGCTGGATTTGTTCCACCGCCACATGCAATTAAGTTGCCAAGTGCACCTCCAAGAAGCGTTTCAAGTGCAGAAACTTGGATTGCCGGCGGATGTTGCACACCAGCAGCAAGAACAGAAGCAAAAAGGCCACCAGCACCACCAGTATTGATTAGCAAGTTAACTGAATAGTTAGCAAGCATTAGTATTAAGGGGTAAGAGGTAGCTTTTCTTAGAAGTTTTTATAATTTTTATTCAATATAAAAATATTTTTTAGATTTTCTTAGAAATCTTTATTCCTAGAGATGTTATCTTAATTTTATTCTTCTCAGAAATTTTTACTGCTCCAAATAATTCTAAGTAACTTATATGGTCTCTTATCGTTTTCCAATTCGTATTTACTTTTCTTTCCAAGTAACCATAAGAATGTTCTTTACCGTCATCTAGATTCTTTAAAATCATCTTTGCTACTTCTTTATGAGTCCTTTTCATCAACAATATTGTAGAAACGTTTATATATGGGTATTCCATAATATTGTTGTATTATTATAAAATGAAACCTAAAGAATTTTTGATTTATTCTATTGAATAACCAAGAATAATCTTACAAAGAATTAGAGGAAAACACCCACTTTACTTTTATAGTTGTTTGGTTGTTAAGGACATACTTAATGGGAAGAATGTTAAAACTTTTTTAGATGTTGGTGCAAATCTTGGTAATTTTACTAAAGCATGTAAGCAAGTATTTTCAAAAGTTAAAATCTATTGCTTCGAGCCAATTCCAGAGTTGTATAATAAATTAAATAATTTAAAAGATATAACTTCTTTTAATTTCGGTCTTTGGAGTTCTAATAAATCCTCTATGTTTAATTATAACTCTAGTAAGGATGCTCATGGTACCAGTTCTTTTTTGGAATATGATGCTGAAAATGTTGTTAAAGATTCTTTAATAAAAAAAATAAAGGTCAAACAAGTCAGATTTGACTCTCTTAATATCTCGATAGAAAGACCCTGTTTTGTTAAAATCGATGTTGAGGGTGCTGAAAGAGAAGTGTTAAGGGGTTTTGGAAATAAACTAAAAGAAGTAGATGTTATAGAAATAGAATATAACTTTGGCAATGAATTTAAAAATCAAACAAAATTAAGTGAAATATTCCCTCTTTTAGAAAAATATGGATTCAAAAGATTCCTTCAAAAAATGCCCATTTATAAAGAATCAGCTCTAGGAGCCTGTGAATTATTTTTCTTTAGGTAGTTTCTTACAAGAATATTAAGAATTTATATTCTCTAGAACCGAAATGTTTATAAAGTATACATCATCCGTATACACGTAAAGTATATATTCAATTATATACACTCCTTTCAGCGAGTCCGAGGTACCTCGGCTCGTTTTAAGCTCAAAAAATAAAAACAACCAAGGAAAAACAAAACAAGAAAACAAATGGGGTAAAAAACCAACTAGCCCTTCGGGTGCGAGTAAGATGGTTTTTTACATTCAGAAAATAATATTTTCTGACTGTTTGTTTTTATCATAAGAAAAATAAACAAAAACAAACATGACAGATATTTTTGATAATCCAATATTATGTAAGAATTGTAATAAACCTATGAAACCCGCACTTGTTTCTAAGAATGGTTTTAATCTTCGAGCACTCAGATGCGAGAAGTGTGGAGAATTAGTTTTGCATCCTGTTGATAAACAGGAATATGATAATTTTATGGAACTAAAAAGAAAAGAATTCAATGTTAAGATGCGTATGGTTGGCAATAGTTATGCGGTTTCTATTCCTAGAGAAATAGTTGATTTTATGCATGAGCAGGAAAACATGATGAATAATATGGTTAAATTATGTTTTGAAGAAGCAGGAAGAATAAGTTTAATGTTTAATAATGATGAATCTAATAATTGTCAGAATACTAATAATTCAAATCATCCTAATGCAAATTCAAGAATTGTTAGTGCCAAGGAAGTTCAGATTGTAAAAAATGGCAAACCTATTTTGCATGCAAGAAAAGTTTTTGACTCTGCTCATCCTGAAAGAAATCAGACAAAAGTTTTTAAAGCCAACAAAATAAATAATAATTCTGAAGAAAATTCAGAAGAACAAGAAGAGGTTTAAAATTAAAAATGAGTTATAAATTAGATAAGGGAAGCGGTAGTAATTATTGTATTCCCGGCGATAGTTCTTCAAGAGGAGCTTATACTACTTCAAGAAATTTAGAAAAGATTAGTGGCTATGATCCTCTTGGCAAAGGCTTTAGCTCGGATTATGATCATAATCCTACAAATAAATTTACAATGAATCTATATCTATAATAAAAAATGGCTGAAAAAGAAAAACAAAATAAGGAAATTGCAAAGCTTAGAGTAGTTGAAGCTCTGCAGGATGATGCTTACAAAGGCATAGCAAGAATAGATATGGAAACTATGAAAGAAATAGGAGTCAAACGCGGAGATATTGTTTCTATTAAAGGACAGAAAGAAACTGTTGCGATTATTGACAGAGCTTATCCAGCTGATGTTGGTGAGGGAATAATTAGAATTGATGGAATTCTCAGAAGAAATGCAAAAACAGGAGTTGGTGAGCAGGTTACTGTAAAAAAAGCAGATATAAAAGAAGCAAAAAAAGTTTTAATTGCTCCAGCACAAAAAGGAATAATGGTTCAAGCAGATCCTGAAACTCTAAAAGCAGGATTACTTGGAAGAGCTGTTGTCAAGGGTGATATTCTTGTGTTAGGTGGAGTTCAACGTAGAAAAGACCTGATGAGTGAAGGTATGGATTTAGATGAAATATTTGGAGATATTGAAAAAATGTTTGGTGGTGCTTTTGGAAATATTCGTGGAGGAATGAATGGAATGGGTTTGGGAGGAATACAGCAAATAAAATTTATTGTTGCTAATACTAGTCCAAATCAGGCTGTTGTTATAACAGAAAATACAGAAGTCCAATTATCAAATAAGGCTGTCGAAATTTCAGAAGATAAAATACTTGAAGTAACCTATGAAGATGTTGGCGGTTTAGAGGAAGAAGTTAGGAAAATAAGAGAAATGGTAGAGTTACCTCTTAAACATCCCGAGATTTTTGAAAAATTAGGAGTTGAACCTCCAAAAGGAGTTTTACTTCATGGTCCTCCTGGAACAGGAAAAACTTTACTAGCTAAAGCTGTTGCAAATGAGACTGAAGCTAATTTTATTTTACTTAATGGGCCCGAAATTATGAATAAATTTTACGGTGAGTCTGAAAAAAGAGTTAGAGAAATTTTTGAAGAAGCAGAAAAAAGTGCTCCGAGCATAATTTTTATTGATGAAATTGATGCAATTGCTCCTAAAAGAGAAGATGTTCAGGGTGAAGTAGAGAGAAGAGTAGTTTCACAATTACTCACTATGATGGATGGATTAAAGTCTAGAGGAAAAGTTGTTGTTATAGGAGCAACTAATCGTCCAAACTCAATTGATCCAGCATTAAGAAGACCAGGAAGATTTGATAGAGAAGTAGAAATATCTGTTCCAGATAAAAATGGAAGATTATCTATTTTAAAAATTCATACAAGAAATATGCCTCTTGATAAAACTGTTGATTTAGATAAACTTGCAAGTATAACCCATGGTTTTGTTGGAGCAGACTTAAATGCTTTAGCTAAAGAGGCTGCTATGACTGTGCTTAGAAAAATACTTCCTAAGATACAACCTAAAAATGGAGAAAAAGATAAAGAAATTCCTGAAGAAATACTAAAAGACTTGAAGATAACAGATAAAGATTTTGATGAAGCACTTAAAGTTGTAAGGCCTAGTGCTATGCGAGAAGTTTTAGTTGAAACTCCAAATATAAAGTGGGAAGATGTTGGAGGATTAGAGAAAGTTAAACAAGAACTTAAAGAAGCAGTTGAATGGCCTTTAAAATATCCCGATAATTTTAAAAGAATGGGAATAAGACCTCCTAGAGGATTATTACTTTATGGACCTCCTGGAACAGGAAAAACTTTGCTTGCTAAAGCAGTTGCAAAAGAAAGCGAAGCTAATTTTATTCAAGTTAAAGGTCCAAGTCTTTTATCTATGTGGGTAGGCGAGTCAGAGAAGGGAATAAGAAAAATATTTGAAAGAGCAAGGCAAGTGGCACCGTGCATTGTTTTCTTTGATGAGATAGATAGTTTGGCTGGTAGAAGAGGAATGGCTATGGACGGAGGAAGTAAAGTTACAGAACATGTTCTTAATCAATTATTAGCAGAGATGGATGGTATTGAAGAAAATTCAGATGTTGTTATTCTTGGAGCAACTAATAGACCAGATATACTTGATCCTGCAATATTAAGGCCAGGAAGATTTGATAGAATACTTTTAGTGGGCCCAACTGATAAGAAAGGTAGACTTGAGATATTTAAGATTCATACTAAAAATATGCCTCTGGCTAAAGATGTTGATATTCAAGAGTTAGCAGAAAAAACAGAAGGTTATGTGGGCTCTGATATAGAGGGTATGTGCAGAGAAGCTGCAATGTTGGCATTAAGAAAAAATCTTGAAGCAAAAAATGTTACAAGCGAGAATTTCGAAGATGCTATGGCGAAGGTAAAACCAAGTGTAACCCGGGCTGATATCGAAAAATACAAGAAAGTTGAAGAAAATTATTTAAGAGGTGCTAAGGCTGCATTGGAAAGCAATGTTAACTATCTGGGTTAAAAACGTAATCCTGTTAAAAGTTTATCATAAAACCAACTTAGTTTTTCTTTAAAAGTTGGGGGTTGCTGAGATAAATCTTGAATCATAAAACTTAATTCCTCTTCACCAGTATCTAAATCAAAATACTGAGAGTCTTTATAGATTATTTCTCCGATTTTTCCTGTTGTTGTTTTAACTAGTTTATGCTCTCTTAGATATTGCTGTCGTTGTAATACATAGGTGCAAGTTTGAGAATCTAATATTGGCATTTTACCTAAGGTTCTACTAGAATTTCTACATGATTATCGTGAATAATTAAGCTAGTTTCGCATTGGCTGACTATGCCTTTAGCTTGCTCGATTAGTTGAGAATATTCTTCAATTAAACCCACTTGTTTTAGTGCTCGAAGAGCAAATAACACTCTGCTGCCAAACTTTTTTTCTAGTTCTCGCTGAGAAAAAGGTAAGCTTTTTTTATTTTCAATCAGCCAGGATAAGACTTCTCTTGCAAGATTATCTCTTGGTTGTCCTAGAGATTTTGAAATATGATAAATCGAGCTGCCTTGTCCATCTTTAACTATTCCTGCTCCGTTAGTAGCAAAAGGCTCTATAGCGAAAGCACCTTCACCAAGTTCTTTTGTATTGCCATTATCATAATTTGGAATAGTTATTCCTGAATGAATTTCATACTCTGCTAAACCATGACCACAAAGATTTCTAATTGGGGCTAGATTATATTTTTCTATGGTTTGTTTTATAATTGCTCCGATTTCATTTATTTTTGTTTGAGCTTTATTTTTTTTAACTAGCTCGAGAGCATTCTTTAAAGCTTCTTCACTAGCTTTTATTATATTAGAATATTTTTTATCTTCACTCAAGTCTATTGAGAAAGCCATGTCGCATATACAACCCTTTATTTGAACTCCTAAATCTACTTTTAATAATCCTTCGGCTATAGTTTCATCTCTAAGTGTTGGAGTAAAATGAGCGGCTATTTCATTTACACTCAAGTTTAAAGGAAAAGCAATTTCTCCACCTAATTCAACTATCTTAGCGTCTATTTTTTCAGCAATTTCTGCGAGTTTTATTTGAGGTTTAACTATTGTTTTAGCATATTCTTTTACTTTCTTTGCAATCTCGCCAGCTTTTTTGTAACTCGAGATTTGTTCTTTTGATAATACACTTAGACTTTCATTAATAGTTGGCATTTCTTTCTTAGATTTTTTTATATTTTCAGGGTTTTGTTTTCCTAAACTTGAGGTAGTCTTAGCATTTTTTCCAATTTTTCCTGTTACAGTTCCTGAATAGTCTTTCTCAGTCATGAATTTCTTAAGAAGTTAGGGTTTTTAAGGTTATTCTGCTCGCTCACTTCGTTCGCTCGCATACCTCGTTTTAATAATTGTAATCCTGATTTGATGGGGGGTTAATTGTTGGGCTTTGATTTAATCGCTGAACCTACTTCGCATGCCCACTCGAAATTCTATTAGTTACACTCGTGAACATGCTCATCTTTAGCCGGAAGAATTAAGATAAGAATTATCAAAAATTAAAATTTACTTCTGCCTTCTCTCTTTTGGCATATAGTTGACTATTCTATCTTCTGTTAACTTGCCTGTGCCTATTAAATCACCTTTATACTTGATTACTTTGAAAGTTTTTGATTCATCTTTTAACTTGGCTTGGTCTTCTTTTGTTAAAAGAATATCTTGCCCTTTAAACCACTCGCGTGCTTGTAACTCTGTTATTTCTAGAATATTTTTTGTTATTTTATCCTTCAATAAGTGAATAGCATCTGCAGAGAGCCTTATATTATTATCATATTTATGAAAGAAATAAGCTCCAATTAACTCAATACCTACTGCTTTATCGATTGCTATTAGTTCATCTGTTGAAAGAATTCCTGAATAACCACGGATTTTTTCTTTGCCTGAGAAGACTAGAAGATAGGGCAAATCAGTTATACCATAATGCTCGAGTAATTCTAATATTTCTCGCTTCTCGGTTTTGAAGATAAATCTTGGATTCATGTTACAAGTCATCCTCCCAATCTTTATCTTCTTGTTTTCTTAGTTGTTTTTCAGTTTCAAAACCTTTTTCACTAAGTTTCTTGATTTTGCAGAGAAAAAAACCTTCAGTATCATTATCCTGAGGATAGATTCTTCTTGCTTTTTTTAGTTCTTTAGTGAATTTTTTATTATTCCATTCAGTCAAGCCGTCTCTTGTCTTTATTGGAAGATTTATCTCTTCTATTTTTATATCAAATCTATTAACTAAGAATTGAATAACTTCTTCGTTTTCTTCAGGAGAGTGAGTACAAGTAGAATAAATCATTTCTCCACCAACTTTTAGAACTTCAAGAGCCGCTGCAGCTAAAACTTTTTGTTGTCTTGATAAATTTTCAACAGTTTTTATATTCCAATAAACAAAAGTTCCTGGTGAGCTTCTCAAGGTTCCTTCACCAGAACAAGGAACATCACATAGGACTTTGTCAAAACTAAAACCTGCACGTTTAAGTTGTTTACATATCTGAACCCCATCACGTTTAGTAACTATTGTATTTGAAACTCCACATTTCTCAAGATTAGAAGCTAGAACAACCATTCTTCCCATATTATTGTCATTTGCAAGAATATTTCCTGAATTCTCCATCTTGGCTGCTGCTTGAGTAGTTTTTGAGCCAGGAGATGCACATAAATCTAAAAAATTATCTTCTTTATTAGGAACTAGTGCTAGAATTGGCATCATACTTGAGATTTCTTGAACATAATAGTATCCTAGGAGATGTTCTTCTGCTTTTCCTATTTCACCTGGACCTAAACTAGACTCAATAATCATTATTTCTGGATAACTAGGGTAAGGCTGATTAATTTTCCAGCCTCTTTGCTCGAGTCGTTTTTTTAATTCAACCGGAGACATTTTAAGAGTATTGCATCTAATTGAGTTAACTGGCTCGCGATGAACAATCTTCCAGTAGGCTTTTTTATCCTGCTCCTCTTTTAAGAGTTGGTTCATCCTTGCTTCAAAAAGGGGCTTTGGATTATACTTATAGCCAGAGCTACTTGTTTCTTTGGTGCGTCTTCCCTTATCATCTTGATTCTCCATCTAGAATTAAGATTATTGTTGTTTTTAAAGTTAGGGTAGAATGTTTAGAACAAAGTATTTTGCTTGCTGCCTGCTATAACTTCTTCAATATTTATATTGAAAACCTGGAAAATATTTTCAACAGCAGGAATAACTTGATTATTCAAGTAGTAATCAATATTATATTCGCCTTTTTCATCATTGAGCTTTACTTTTTCTCTTACTAAAGCTTTTTTTTCTCGAGTTTCAGAAATAAAATACTCTACTAACATGCCTATATGAACTGGCAGATTCTTTTCTTTCATTTTTTGAGCTGCAATAACATGGGGTGTTATAGCTTTATACTCACTAAGAGGTTTTTTCAACTGAGTTCTTATAATAATCTTTTCTCTTTCTATCTTACGTTCTTTAATTTCTTTGATTGTTTTCTTAACTAAATCTAAGGCTCGTTTTTCATTGCCATCACTTAAAATTAATTCTAAAACTTTGCTCTGCAATTCTCTTGCTAGATCACACCAATCTCTTCTTACGGTTTCAAAGCCACGGATTTTTGTTTTTCCTTTTTCATCCATTAGAGCATACTTCTTTTTTGCTCCAAATTCTCCTGTTCTTTTAGTTACCCAAATTCCTCGCTTGTAAAAATCTTCTAACTCTAATTCCATTATGCCTTGCATGCCTTTATTCAACCTTTCAAGAATAATTTCAATCTCTCTTTTTGTTTTATCTCCCATAAGAAAGGCAATAGAATCAGTATCACTATAAATAATATCAAATCCAAACTTTTTTATTTTTTCAATTGTTTCTAAAATTGCTTTTCTTGCTAGGGCTGCTGTTGAAGCTGCTGCTTCACGACAATAGTATCTTGCACCAAAAAATCCTTGATAACCATAGGCTGCATTAGCCAAAAGTTTGTAAGCATTACTTCTAGCTTTTGCTAAATTATCCTGGCTTTTTTTATATTCTGACTTGTACTTCTTACGCATTTCTATAATATCACCAAGCATTTCAGGAAAAGCTCCTGGCTCCTTTGTAAAATAAACCTTAGTTTTATTATCCTTAGTGTTCTTAATCTCTTTTTCAAGATTAACTTCAAGACTATCTTTTTCTTTTTTCTCAAGAAGAGTGGCTTTTGAAAGATTATAGGTTACAATTACAGAAGAATACATGCTTGTAAAATCAAAAAATACTAGATTCTCATATAATCCTGGTGTTGGTTGAAAAACAAACGCACCCTCATACTTACCTAGTTCTCTTCTAGATTCAATTTCATCATTAAGAGGACGTTTTTCTGCTATCTCATTGAATTTTTTTAGATTATGAATAATATAATTTTCAACTAATTGGGACATTCCATGCCTAGTTATATCAAACAAAGGTTCTTGAATAATTCTTGTAAACTCCAGCATATCTGGCCAAAGTTTTTGAGCTAACTTAAAAGTTATTGCTGAGTCTTGTAGATTATACTCAAAGAAGTCTTTCCATTCATCATCATTTATCTTTGCTGCTTTCTTAAATTTCATTTCTTTTTTACCTTCTCCAATTAACTCGCGGGCTACTTCATTTAAACCAAGGGTTTCTGATTGTAGGTATTGAGAAAAAACAGTTTCAATGAATCTAAATAAATCTACATGAACAATTCCTGCTATGCTTGCAGAACTAACTCGGCCACGCGTAAAAAATGGTTTACTGTTATCAATTCCAAGAGTTAAATCAACTTTATTTTTTTCTGCTCTTGCTTTTAGATAGGGCATATCAAACCCATCTGAAAAATAACCCACAAGCAAGTCTGGTTTAAGATGTCTTATGTATTTAACAAAACCTTCAATCATTTCTGCCTCATCTTTATAGCATTCAAGATAGTCTAGTTTATGCGAGCATTTTTTCCAGGTTAAAACTTTTTTAAAATTCTCACCGTAAAGAGAAATCATTAGTACCTCGCCTTTACCTATTTCAAAGTCATCGGTTTCAATATCATAGGCAATAATTTTTGGTTTAAAGTCTATTTCATCTTTTTTTTCAATATTAGCAATTTTTTGAGCCTTTAGTACTAGGTCTGTTTCTATGGTAGAATCAATGCCTCCAAAGTCAGGTGAATTATTAAGTACCTCGCCTGATATTTTTTTCCAGACAAGAGGCTGGATATTATTGTCAATAATATATTTGGTTATTAAAGGCAGATCATACTCTCTTCTAGCTATTACTTCTGGAAAATCTATTTGATCAGCTATGGCGTGACTATCTTTGTGATTTGTTACAAAAACCTTTATGCCTTTTACTTCTTTTCCAAGAAACTCTTTATTGTCTATTTCTGTTTTTTCAACTTTAGTTACTCGTGATTCAGATTTAACCTCTAGTTTTTCTATTTGTTTTTGTATTTTTTCTAGTTTATCTTCATCTATATCTTTTGGAAGAACAACCCAAAAATAAGGCTTAAAATCATCAATCAAACAAACACTCTTTCCTGAACTATCTCTGCCGAAGATTTTAACGTAATTTCTTGATTCAAAGTCAAAATAATCATAGTCCAGAGGTATAAATTTTATTTCTTTTTTTATCATAGCCAAATAAGTATTTTGTATTATTTAAAACTTAGTCAACCCTTTTTTTATTACTTAATGCTACTACGTAGGAGTAACATAAAGCAAAGGTTTAAATAGGGTGCTTTTCTCAATGTTTTATGAATAACGTACAAACTCAAGAGAGACCAAAAACAGGATTTCATAGCTTGATAGATAGTATAACTAGGCATCTTAGTGAATGCCCTGGCAGAGTAATAGAAGGAACAGTTAGTGTTAAACCTCTTGGTCCTAGCGCTGATGGAGGATATCATGTGTCTAGAGTTTATAGTTTAAATGGTTCACAACCAGTTACTACTCATCCACATTATTTTGAAGAACAAACATCAACTAGACATGTTGCTGATGCAATAGGAGTACTATCCTCTCATCTTTTTCCAAATGTAGTAGAAGCAAGAATCCTATCAGATAATACTAGTCAGGTAACCATAAGAGCAAGAAAACCCGAGGATACAAAGAGATAATTCTAAAAATGACAACACCCACAACTTGTTCACCAAAAGAACTTGCTACAAGGGTTTATCATGCTTTTTACAGAACACAACAACCACCTGCTTTTATTGAGGGTGTAATTGGTTTTTTTGATACCTCTCGTGAGAGTGATGGTACTCGAGTGATTACTAGAGAATATGAATTTTTGGGCTATCGTGCTCAAGAAAAAAACTGCAGATATGAACCTCCTGAAGATAAAGATGAAACTATTGCAGGAGATGTTTTAAGTTCATGGGCATATTTTCTTGATAGAAGATTGTTTGAGGTAGAAGTTCAGAATACTGCAGGAAATACGCCAAATCAGAGAACCGTTAGAATTAGAAAGACTATTTTAGGAAAAGATAAGATTGAATAATATTATTTCCTTGCTTTTTATTTTGCCTTTTTCTTTTTTCTTGGATATTTTTTTTCTTCAAGAGCTTCTTCAACATCTTGAAGAGTAAGATGTTTTCTTGATTTATTCCAGAAGAATAAGATTACTAAGAAGGTTACTATTGGTGAAAGAAATGCAGGAATTTCTACACCAAAACCATCCATTATCATAATTACACCCAGGAAAAATATAGAATACATTGCGCCATTTTTCAGATAAATATATTTTTGGATTCTTTCTATATTTCCTACTGTTAACTGCCTAACTACAAGAGCTCCTAAACCATTTCCAAGGATTATCAATGGAACTGAAAGTGTAAAAGCAAAAGCTCCCAATACTCCATCAATAGAGAAAGTCATGTCAATTACTTCTAAATAGAGAATTTTGCTTATATCTGAAAGATTACTATCTTTGTTAAGAAGACTTCTCTCGCCTTCTTCTGCATTTTGTTTAAAACCGTGGGTTATAAAAAAAGCTGTTGAGCCTATAACTGCTCCAAAAGCAATCATTGGATTTAATTTTATTGAAAACCAAACTATAACTGCTAGAATAATTGAAGCTACAGCAAAAAACCAGATTCCTTTTTTTCTAAAAAATCTTTCACCGGGCAATCCAAAATGTTTATCTTCTAAGAATAGCCAGTGAAGAAATAAAAATAAGAGAAATATTCCCCCGCCCATCAAAAGCATTGGTGCAGAAGATTCAATCGCTGCCAAAACTCGGGGATCATTACTAAATGTTGCGGTTAGTGCTCCTATGGGTCCTAGATTCGGGGTGGCTAGCCAGACAATTAGCCATGGCAATAAACCTCTTACAATAAAAACCGCAAATAATAATCCCCAAATTAAAAACCATCTTCTGGCCTTTCTACTCATTGTTGAAAGAACCTGAGCATTAATTATTGCATTATCTATGCTACTTATGGTTTCAAATAAACAAAGTCCAAAAACAATTACTAGTATTGTTAGTATATCCATTTTATTATTTTAGTTATATTCAAAGTTTATTAAATCTTTTTCTTACGATAATGCAAATGCTTAATATGAACAATCCCAGACAAAAACCTGCTAGAACATCGGTAAGCCAGTGAGCATTAAGATAGATTCTTGAAAAACCTATGAACAATATTAAAAGCGAGGAAATAACTAGTGCTATTATTTTCTCGGCTAGGGATTTTCTTCGTGTCCAAATTAAATAACTAAGTATTCCAAAAAATATAACTGCTATTGTGGCATGCCCGCTTGGGAAACTTGAGTTTGTTTCATTTATTAGTATATTTAATGGTCTAGCTCTTAGTAAAATATCTTTCAAAGTAAATATAGCTCCTGCTCCAATGGCCATAGTTATTATGAAGAATATAGAATCCTTCTTTGAATCTTTAAACCAAAGATAAACTGAACAAAGTAAAGTTATACCCATTAAAACCCAAGTGTCAAATATTATGCTTATAATCTTTGAAATAATTAGGATACTTGATAGTTGTATTCTTGGTATAAGTGAATTAAGTAATAAATCAAATCCTACAAGAAAACCATTAGTAAAAATAATTAGAGTTATGACAATAAAAAATATAAGTGAAATTATGCTTAAATTCAACCAACCCCTTTGATTTTTCATGATTTTATATGTTTTAGTTAGTTTTAAATATTTGCCCTTCTAGTTAGGATTATGGGTTTACAGATAACTGAAATAGTTTCGAAAAAAGAAATAGAACTTTCTAATCTAAGAGGAAAAACTCTGGCAGTTGATGCTTTTAATGTTATTTATCAATTTCTTTCAACCATTAGACAACCCGATGGAACGCCTTTGCGGGATTCTAGAGGTAGAATAACTAGCCATCTTTCAGGATTATTTTACAGGAACCTCAGTCTTCTTCAGGAAGGCATAAAACTTATCTATGTTTTTGATGGAAAAGCTCCTGCAATGAAATATGGAACTCAAGAAAAAAGATTTGAAGTGAAAAAAGAAGCTGAATTAAAATACGAGCAAGCTAAAGAAGAAGAAAATGTAGAAGCAATGGGCAAATATGCTAGGCAGATAGTTCATCTTGATAAACAAAAAGTTGAAGAGAGCAAGGAACTTTTGAAGGCTATGGGTATTGCAATAGTTCAAGCTCCTGGAGAAGGAGAAGCTCAAGCAAGTTTTATAGCTAAAAATGAACCGAGTGTTTATGCCATTGCTTCTCAGGATTTTGACTGCCTATTATTTGAAGCTCCAAGATTAATTCAAAATCTAACTCTGGCTAAAAAAAGAAAAACAGTTTCAGGTTATGTTGAAGTTAAACCTTTGCTTATTGAACTTAAGGAAGTCTTAAAAGAACTAGATATCTCTCAAGAGCAATTAATCTGCATAGGAGTTCTTTGCGGGACTGATTATAATCCTGGCGGGGTAAAAGGTATAGGTCCTAAAAAAGCTCTTAAGCTAGTCAAAGAGCATAAGACTCGCGAGAAAATCTTTGAAGCTATTGCTAAAGATTCTAAATACTCGGTAGAGTTTGACTGGCAAGAAATATTTGAACTGATGAAAAATCCAGATGTGGATAAAGATTATAAAATAGAATTTCCGAAGTTTGATTTTGCAAAGGTTAAAAAGATTATGCTGGATTATGATTTTAGTGAAGAGCGAGTCGAGTCTCAGTTTGATAAGATTCGCAAATTAAATGAAGAAAAAAAGCAGAAGACTTTATTTTAGTAAGTTTATAGTTACAATCGAAACTAACTTGTAGTTACAAATGAAACTAAATTATAGTTACAATCGAAACTAAATATTTATAAATCCTGAATTCTTTGTAATCTTATGAAAATAGAAGATCATTTAAGGAATATAAGAGAAAGTTTAGAAGTAATTAAAGAGAGTATTGATAGGGGTATTAAAGATAGACAAAGAAATATTGGTTTTAATGTTTCGGTGGCTGCAACAGAGATGCTTGAAGTTTTTTTACACAGAAATAATCTAATCAATCCCGGAGCAATATTAAAACATGAGTGGTTTGCTTCTTTAAATAATGCTAATGAACGACTTAATTTTGATTTTGAAGATAAAAATAAGATTTTAAATATTCTTAATGAAATAGAAACAAAACGAAATTTATTATGTTATGGTAAACCACAGACAGAAGAATTGATAGAAGAATATTTGGAGCTTTTTAATAAAATTAAATCTTTATTTGAATCAAAAGGAGTAGAATGGAATTAATTAGTTACGCTTTAGACTTTACATCCTTTTTAATACAAAATTTAAAGGATGCAAGTAAAATTAGAAGTATTATTTTATTTGGGAGTGCTGCAAGAGGAGAAGCTACAAAGGAGAGCGATGTTGATATTTTTTTAGATTTTTTTGAAGAAAAAGAAGCAAAAATATTTGAAAGAAATATATCGGAAATTAAAATCAAGTTTTTCAAATCAGTTAAATTTACAAAATATTGGAAACTTCTTGGAATAGAAAATGAAGTTAGTGTTATTGTTGATGATATCAATAAATGGAATCTAAAAGATAGTCTAGTTGGAAACTCTATTATCCTCTATCAAAGTTATAGTCCAAAACTTGAAAAAGGTAAAAATAAGATTATTTTAAGCTGGGAGAATGTTAAACCAGATTCAAGAAGAGTAATGCTTAATAAAAAACTTTTCGGATATAAGCATTATAAATACTCTTATGACGGGATTCTAAAAAATTATAATTCAGTTAAGCTTGGGAGTAATGTCGTTTTAGTAGATTCTGTTGGACTAATAGAAATTCTTAAGGTTTTTAAACATTTTAGGGTTGCAGTAAAAATAAATCGCGTATTTGAATATGAAGTTTAAAGGGAAAAAATGGTAGATGAAGTGAAAAGAGGACAAGATGAAGCAAGAGTTCAAAGAGAGGTGAGACAAGCATTTAAGATGCTTGCAGATGCTTATGGAATTTCAGTAAACGAACAGGATATGCCTTCTGTAAAAGTTAGTGCTTCTGAAACTCCCTTTTATAATCCTACAGATAAAAGTATAACAATCAATCCAGAAAATGTTGGCGATGGAGTTTCTTATTTTGAAGAGGCTTCTCATGCTCTTAGAGATTTATCCTGGAATAGAAGAAGTGCTTTTCGTAAGATGATTGATGTTTCTTCTAAGAAACCATCAAGTTATATTCAAGAATTTTATGGAAGGACAGGAGAGACTCTTGGTAGAGAACTTACTAGAGGTACAGAACTAGCTTACTTATTTGAGGGTGTACCTCCAAGAAATTTAGATGATCCTGAAACAAGAAATCGTTGGGCTCAGAGAATTAAAAAATATAGAACTTTAAATTCTAAAGTAAAAAATATTTCAAAAAAGAATGAATCTGCCAGAAGCTTTTTTAGAGATTTGACTTCAAGAAATTATGATGCTCTTATTGGTAGCTTAACAGATGCTAAAGAGGGCAAAATTGGTGTTTTTAATCTAGCAAGAAGACTTGATGAATTAGAACAAGAATATCGGGGAGGAATTAGGAAAGCTAATCAGGATTATAGAGGTTCTGTTACGGAAACAGAATTAATAGGTATTAAAGCCTATTTAGAAAAACTTTTGTATACAAAAAGAGGATTTAAGATAGCTTCTGAAGCACCTCAAGATGAAAGAACAGAAATACTCAGTCATGTTTTAAAAAGTCTTATTGAAACAAGAGATTCATCTGTATTTAATTTTGATGTAGAAAATTCGCAACTTGTTAGTGCTGGCTTGAATAGTTTTTTAGGAATATTTTCTCATAGAGTTCACAGTAAGCCATATCAATATGCTCAGCAATATGGTGCTCAAGATTTATTAGGAGTTGAAAATTTTTATGGACTTTCAGATAGGGAAGCAGAGAAAAGATTTTTTAAGAGATTAAAACCGAGAATTCCTGCAAAAACTATTTTAACAAGAAGTATTACCCCTCAATTATCTGGACTTGAACAAACAGTTGTAGCAGCATTTTTTATTGTGATGCCTTTATTTTTAATAATCTTGGTTGATAATCTTAAGTCAACAGGTTTTGCTGTAGCTTTATCTCCTGCTAGTAATTTTACTCTTGGTTTAGGATTATGGATAGTTCTGGTTATTCTTGTTGGTGCTTGGGGTTATTTAGTTTTAAGAAAATATCTTAGAAAGATGAGATTTAGAAGAATTTAGAATTGTAAATAAATTTTTAATTTGATTATGAGCTTAGCTAAAGCCCCTATCTACAGATATGTGTCTCATCCTCATATTTCTTTCCATTTCTTCGAGACGTCTTCTTATTTCAGGATTACCATTATCATTATAGACTTCAAGCAATTTTTTATAATCTGAAAGGGTTCTAGCATCCTGCATAAGATTTATGTTTTTTATTCCTCTCCAAAGTGGAATCATCTCTATCCAGGATTTTATTAAAGAATCAAAGAGTGCAAAAATAATTACTAATCCCAAACCCGCAAGATAAACTTTTTGACCTACACTTGATACACTCTTCCATTGATAAGCTACAAATGAAGCAAATACAGCAGCATAAACTATCCAAGCAACTAATCGAGCTGCATGTCCCGGAACAGAACGATAGACAAATAAACAATAGATTGCTATTGGAAGAAATGTTAGCAAAGCAGCACCCAAAATACTGTAAGGCATAAGAACCATTTTAATAAAATCAGTTTCAGGCATGTATCTCATGGCTAATACTGAAACAATTAAGGAAATTAATACTACAATACCTCTTCTTCCTTCAAAAAAATCAGATTGATTAATAATAAATTGTATAATAACAAATAATAGTATAAGCATCAAACATTTCGCAAAGAAAAATTCTCCTGAGTTAGTATTAAGTATTATTTGGAATACAGGACTAAGAATATTTTCACTGCTAGTAATAACATTATCCCAGCCCTGTCTTAAATCAATTCCTGAAAAAACATTTCCAAATCCATAAGCAGAAACTAGGGGAATAACTTTTAAAAAAATAAATGCAAAAATAATACCAAGCACACCTTTCTTTTTGTTCATGATTATTATAGTAATAGGCAGTTTAAAAATATTGTTGTAATCCTTATCTTTCTATAACTTTTAGGTTATATAAGAATCTATATTCTTGTTTTGAGAAATATTTATAAACCTGTTATTCATGTATAGCTTATGAAAAAAGGTGTAGCATTATTATTTATTGCATTATTCTTATCAGTATTTTTAATCGGCATTGTTAATTTTGTTAGTGCTGATGAGGTAAGTGATCAAATATCAAGGGGAGTTTCTAGTACTGTTTCAGGATTATCTAATGGATTCATTGATGCCCTTCAGAGCATACACATCTCGGTTCCAAATCTCTCTAGACTTCTTTTGGGTTTATTGTTGTGGATGATAATGTATAATATTGTTGGTTCATTTTTTGATCATAGAGAGTTTGGAGGTTTTAACCTTATAACTGCTGCAGTTTCTTTGATTATAACAGTATTGTCTTTTATACTCATACCTGATAATTTTATCAATGTAATTCTACTTCAATATGGTGCGATGGGTGCAGCAATTCTTTCATTTATACCCTTTGCTATAATGCTTTGGTTTACCATAAACCTACCAAGTTTATTACTCGCTAGAATAGTTTGGATTTTTTATGTATTTTATTATTTAGCTCTTTTTGCATATGCTGCAGGTACTACAACTAGCACTGCAGATTCTAATATTTATGGCCTTGCTCTTTTCTTAGGTGTAGTGATTTTCTTTGGTATAAAATCGCTTAGAAAACTTATGTCCAGAGGTAAACTAGATTCTTTTGAAGAAAAGGCAATTAGAGATATTCAATTTAGAAAATTAGGTAGAAAGTTAGAAGATAAAGAAACAGCTGCAAGAATAGACGTGCCTGATTTGCCGGCTTTGCGTCAAAAGTCAACTTTGTAAAATAGAATAATAACTTTGCTTTCGCAAATTATGAATTATTATTCGTGCAGTTAACTGCACGAGCTTAGAAAAAGAATTGAATTTCATTAGGGG
>Ga0172375_10001154_pt1 | contig 42475 bp, 31 predicted proteins | sample LakKiv1m_FD_114537 | JGI IMG/M metagenome (GOLD analysis project Ga0172375, IMG submission 114537) | Freshwater microbial communities from Kabuno Bay, South-Kivu, Congo - kab_092012_11.1m | ecosystem: Environmental > Aquatic > Freshwater > Lake | place: Democratic Republic of the Congo... | reverse complement strand
GTTTCATCAGACGTAGGTGTTGATACTACACTAAAGATAATTGAGCGGATCGAAGAACGAGTAGCCAGGGACAAATACCTGAACACTTCCGAACTGAACAATATCCTTAAGGAAGAAATAACAACCCTTCTTGACAGGAACGTCACGGGGCCTGAATTTGATTTCAGCTCGCCTCTCCCCGCCAAACCTTATGTAATCATGGTGGTAGGAGTAAACGGATCCGGAAAAACTACCACAATTGCAAAACTTGCATGGCAATATAAAAATGCCGGAAAGAAAGTACTGCTCGGGGCCGCAGATACCTTCCGCGCAGCCGCCATCGACCAGCTCCAGATATGGTCAGAAAGAGCAGGGGTAGAAATTGTAAGACAGCAAATGGGTTCCGATCCGGCATCTGTGGCATTTGATTCTGTAAAAGCTGCTGTTGCCGGCAATTATGACATAGTTATAATCGACACTGCGGGAAGACTCCATAACAAAATCAATCTTATGAATGAACTCTCCAAAATAAAGAGAGTGACGGAGAAGGTTATACCTGAAGCTCCGCATGAGGTACTCCTTGTACTTGACGGATCCACAGGACAGAATGCATTCGAACAGGCCAGACAGTTTACAGCTGCCACAAATGTCACGGCAATGGCAGTAACTAAACTCGATGGTACTGCAAAAGGAGGCGTGGTAATAGGAATATCCGATCAGTTCCGAATCCCTGTGAAATACATAGGCCTGGGAGAAAAAATGACAGACCTTCAGATCTTTAACCCCTATGAATTCGTTGATTCACTCTTCTCGGAATCAAAATGAGAGATATCAGGTCAGGGCATACCCGCAAAAAAAAAATAAATCTGGTCACACTCGGTTGTTCAAAAAACACAGTCGATTCAGAAAAACTGTTGCGTCAGATTGAAGCAGGCGGATATTCGGTTATATACGATCCTGATGACACATCAGCCCATACAGTAATTGTTAATACCTGTGGTTTCATAAACGATGCAAAGGAGCAGAGCATCAACACAATACTCGGATTTGTAAAGGCCAGGCAGTCGGGCAGGATCCGTAATCTCTATGTAATGGGATGTCTTTCGGAGAGATATGCTGATGAACTCAGAAATGAGATACCCGAAGTGAGAAAGTATTTCGGGGTTAACAATTTTAATGATATTCTCAAAGAACTGGGCATTGATCCAAAGGATGAACTTCGTAATGAAAGAAGGCTGACAGGACCTTCACACTATGCATATCTTAAGGTATCCGAAGGATGCGACCGCACATGTGCTTTCTGTTCAATACCTCTTATCCGGGGCAGATATGTTTCCAGGAAAATTGAAGATATAATCAGCGAAGCACAATCGCTTGCCGGAAAAGGTGTAAAAGAGCTCATTCTTATAGCACAGGATCTAAGTTATTATGGTCTGGACCTATATAAAACACAAAAACTTCCGGAGCTTATTACAGAACTGCTTAAAATAAGTTCATTTGAATGGATACGTCTTCATTATCTGTATCCTGCAAATTTTCCGATTGCATTACTCAACATTATGAAGGAGAACCGAAGGATCTGCAAATATATTGACATACCCATTCAACATATCTCCGGCAGAATGCTTGACCTGATGAAAAGATCCCATGATGTCAGTGAGACAAGGGATCTGCTATATAAAATAAGAAAGGAATTACCTGATGCAGCCATAAGAACAACGCTGATATCCGGACATCCCGGTGAAACGGAAAAAGACCATGAGGAAATGAAAAAATTCATTTCGGAATTCCGTTTCGACAGGCTGGGTGTATTCCCTTATTCTCATGAGGATGGCACCTATGCCTGGAAAAACTATGCTGATGATATTCCCGGTAAGACAAAGGACACAAGGGTATCTGAACTTATGTCAATTCAGCAGGCGGTTTCTTATGAGCTGAACAGCATGAAAATCGGCAAGATTTATAAAGTAATTGTCGACAGCAGGGAAGGAGAATTTTTTACCGGAAGAACGGAATATGACAGCCCGGAGGTCGATAATGAAGTACTCATTAAAGCTGAATACAACCTTCATCCGGGAGAATTTCATGATATTCTTATAACCGGGGCTACCGAATTTGATTTATATGGAAAGCCGGCGGAATAATACCCTTCCCGGCTTTCCCCAAAATGAGAAGGAGGTTGGAAAAAATAAAAATCTACTCTGCCGGTGGCAATTCAGGTTGTTCCTTTTTCTTATGGATCTTTATCCTGATCTCCGATTTAGCAGGATTAAAGCCGGCGTATATAGTATCACCTTCCCGTAGTTCTGCCCTGATGAGAACTTCTGCCATCGGATCCTCAAGATATTTTTGAATTGCACGCTTCAGCGGCCTTGCACCATAGTTTGCGTCAAAGCCTCTTTCCGCAATAAAATCTCTTGTTGCATTGGCTATTTTTAGCTGATACCCGAGTGACCTTACCCTGTCATACAAACCTTTAAGTTCGAGATCGATGATCTTATTAATTTCATCTTTGCCAAGTGAATTGAACATTATCACATCGTCGATCCTGTTAAGGAATTCAGGTGCAAAGGTCTTCTGCAATGCTTTTTGCAGTATACTTTTTGCCTGTTCGTCCCTTGTTGCCTTCCTGGCAGATGTATCAAAGCCTACTCCATGTCCGAACTCCGCAATTTGTCTGGTTCCTATATTTGATGTAAGGATAACTATGGTATTCCTGAAGTCGACTCTGCGGCCAAGACTGTCTGTAAGCTGACCTTCATCAAGCACCTGAAGAAGTATATGGAACACATCCGGATGAGCCTTTTCAATCTCGTCGAGAAGTACAACGGAGTATGGTTTTCTCCTTACCTTTTCAGTCAACTGTCCGCCTTCTTCATAGCCCACATATCCGGGAGGGGCTCCGACAAGGCGTGAAACCGAGAATTTCTCCATATATTCGCTCATGTCAACCCTTATAAGGTTGTCTGTAGTGTCGAAAAGAAATTTGGCAAGTACTTTTGCAAGCTGCGTCTTTCCTACACCTGTCGGACCAAGGAAAATAAATGTTCCTATTGGTTTGTTAGGATCCTTAAGCCCGGCTCTGTTTCTCTGTATCGATTTCACCACCTTTTGTATGGCTTCATCCTGCCCGATTACGCTGCCTTTTAGTTCATCAGCCATCTTTAGAAGACGGGTTCCTTCAGTCTGGGCTATCCTTTGAACAGGAACACCGGTCATCATAGCCACGACCTCTGCAACTTTTTCGGCATCCACAGTCTCACGATTTACTGCAAGCTCTTTCTCCCATTTTTTCTTTTCAAGCTCGATCATGTCGAGCAGATCCTTTTCCTTATCCCGGAAACTTGCAGCTTTTTCAAAGTTCTGGTTCTTGACAGCCAGCATCTTTTCCTTCTTTGTATCCTCAAGCTGCTTTTCAAGCGAAAGAATCTTTTCAGGGACCACAATATTAGAAATATGAACCCTTGATCCTGATTCATCAAGAGCATCAATTGCCTTATCAGGAAGATGTCTGTCTGATATATATCTGTTTGTCAGCTTAACACAGGCATCAATTGCATCATCAGTATAGATAACATTATGATGTTCTTCATAACGTTCCTTGATATTATGCAGGATATGAATAGTTTCTTCGATGGATGTGGGTTCGACAATTACTTTCTGGAATCTGCGTTCCAGAGCTCCATCTTTTTCGATGTGCTGACGGTATTCATCGAGTGTTGTGGCACCGATACACTGAATCTCTCCGCGGGCCAGGGCAGGTTTTAACATATTTGCGGCATCAAGTGATCCTGTAGCTCCACCGGCTCCGACGATAGTATGTATCTCATCGATGAAAAGAATTATATTGTCATTTTTAGACAGCTCATTAAGGATAGCTTTCATCCTTTCCTCAAATTGTCCGCGGTATTTCGTACCTGCAACAATTGAGGCAAGATCCAGTGCAACTACTCTTTTGTTGAAAAGAACCCGCGACACGTTCTTTTTCGTGATTCTAAGAGCCAGGCCTTCGGCTATTGCCGATTTACCGACGCCAGGTTCTCCGATAAGAACTGGATTGTTCTTCTTTCTCCTTGACAGGATCTGTGCAAGTCGTTCAATTTCTCTTTCTCTGCCAACCACCGGATCTAGTCGTCCTTCCTCGGCAGCCTTTGTAAGATCGATTCCGAAGTTATCGAGTACGGGAGTGTCGGATGAAGGTTTTGCTGAAGAAGACTGCTGTCCTTTTCCCTGTCCGCCTCCAAAAACCTGACCCTCGTCGTCCTCTTCTCTGGGGAAGTCGGCTCTGGCGCTTGGAGTACCGGCTTCAACAGCCCTGCGAACTGACTGATAGTCAACATCCAGTTCAGCAAGGAATCGGGTTACAAGTGCATTTTCGTCCTTCAGAATTGCAAGCAGAAGGTGTTCCGAATCGATTGTCGGACTTTTCAGTGATTTAGCTTCAAGATAAACAAGTTTAAGTATTCTTTCCGTGCTTCTCAGTAATGGTATAATCTCATGGTCCGCAACGGGAACCGGGCTTTCGACGCGGATGCTTTTTTCGATTGAACCCTTCAAAATGAGAAGGTCAATCCCTTGATTTAAAAGTATTTCGACAGCAACCCCCTCTCCATCCCTGAGAATCCCAAGAAAAAGGTGCTCGGGGCTAATATGACTGTTCCCGAGTCTGATTGCCTCCTCCTTGCTATATCCGAGTATATCCTTTACTCTTTGTGAAAATTGTGAATCCATAAAATAGTCTCCAGTTTTTGCATTTCTTATTTAAGCCATATTGTCAGTTTTTACCGACAACTTTGCCTTTCCCCTAAAAATCAAAGTTAAATTTAATACAATTTATGTCTGGCAATTTTCATGCCCATTTATAAACAATTAATGTTAAAAAGTCACAATATATAACGGACAGAAATACTTAATTATTCACTAAATTCGTAATCAAATATTATCCCGGCTTGGGGATTTAATATCTAATTAATTATTAACTAGTTATGTCAGAAAGAGAAAGGGTAATTCAGGTAAACATAGAGGAGGAGATGAAGTCGGCATACATCGATTATTCGATGTCTGTGATCGTTTCGAGGGCTTTACCTGATGTAAGGGACGGACTTAAACCTGTGCACAGGCGTGTACTGTTCGGTATGTCGGAGCTTGGCGTTTTATCAAACAGGCCATATAAAAAATCTGCAAGGATAGTAGGGGAGGTACTTGGAAAGTATCATCCCCATGGCGATTCATCGGTATATGAGGCGATGGTTAGAATGGCCCAGGACTGGTCGATGAGGTATCCGCTTGTTGACGGACAGGGAAACTTCGGATCAATCGACGGCGACGGTCCGGCTGCAATGAGGTATACAGAGGCCAGACTCAAAAAAATAGCTGAGGAAACACTTTCGGATATTGACAAGGAAACTGTTGATTTCCAGCCGAACTTCGATGATTCACTCAATGAACCTGTCGTGCTTCCAACAAGGATTCCACTTCTGCTGGTAAACGGTGCTTCAGGTATTGCCGTGGGCATGGCAACCAATATGCCGCCGCATAACCTCAGCGAAATTATTGATGCCACAATAGCATTTATTGACAATAAGGATATTTCGACCGAGGAGCTTCTGAAGTACATTAAGGGTCCGGATTTTCCCACCGGAGGAATAATTTACGGGGAGCAGGGCATAAGGGATGCCTGCGAAACCGGCAGGGGTAAAATTGTGATAAGGGCAAAGACTGAAATCGAACTTACCCACTCAGGACGCGAATGCATAATCGTCACAGAAATCCCGTATATGGTCAACAAGGCCGAGATGATCCGTAAGATCGCCGACCTAATTAATGAAAAGAAAATTGAAGGGATTTCATACATCAACGATGAATCGGACCGTAATGGGATGAGGGTGGTGATTATCCTGAAAAAAGATGCAAGCGCCAATGTTGTACTTAATAATCTTTACAAGTTCACACAGCTGCAGACCGCATTCAATGTAAACAATATTGCACTTGTAAAGGGAAGACCCAGAACACTTAATACAAAAGACCTTATTGATCAGTTTGTACGTCACAGGCATCAGGTTATACTTAGAAGGGCACAGTTTGATCTCAGTCAGGCTGAAAAAAGAGCCCATATTCTTGAGGGACTGATAATTGCAAGCGATAATATAGATGAAGTAATTGCCATCATCAAAGCTTCAAAAAGTCCGGACGAAGCAAGAGAAAAGCTTATGGAACGCTTCAGTCTGTCTGATGCACAGTCGAGGGCTATCGTCGAGATGAGACTCCGCCAGCTTACTGGTCTTGAACAGGACAAACTAAGAGAGGAATACAAAGAGATTATGGCTATGATCGAGTACCTTAAGAATGTCCTGGCAGATATAAACCTTCAGATGAAGATCATTAAGGATGAGCTTCTTGAAGTAAAAGAAAAATATGGAGACATCAGAAGGACCGAAATAATACCAAATGCGGAGGAGTTCAATCCGGAGGATTTCTACGCAGATGATGAAATGGTGATCACTATCTCACACCTGGGTTATATCAAGAGAACACCACTGACAGAATACAGGAGACAGAACAGGGGTGGAACCGGTGCCAAAGGCGGATCGACAAGGGATGAGGATTTCATTGAGCATCTGTTTATTGCCACAATGCATAATACAATGCTTTTCTTTACAAGAAAAGGTAAATGCTACTGGCTGAAAGTCTATAATATCCCTGAAGGGTCCAAAACATCCAAGGGAAGAGCGATGCAGAACCTTATTAACATCGAGCCCGACGATAATGTAAGGGCCTATATAAATGTAAAGAACCTCAATGATGAAGACTACATAAACAATAACTTCATAGTACTCTGCACAACAAAAGGTGTTATCAAGAAAACATCACTTGAAGCCTATTCACGTCCCAGAACCAACGGAGTTAATGCGATAACAGTAAGGGAAGGGGATGAACTTCTTGAAGCCAGGATGACTAATGGCAAACACCATATAATGCTTGCAGTAAAATCGGGGAGGGCCATTAGATTCCCGGAGGAAACAGTAAGGCCGATGGGAAGAACCGCCTCGGGTGTCAGGGGAATAAGACTTGATGATGAAGTAACAGATTTCGTTGTGGGAATGATCACAGTAGAAAACAAGGAGAAAGAAGTACTTGTTGTCTCAGAAAAAGGATACGGTAAAAGGTCTGATATTGAAGATTACCGTATTACGAACAGGGGAGGAAAAGGAGTGAAGACAATCAATATCACCGAAAAGACAGGCTCGCTGATTGCCCTCAAGGATGTTACAGATAATGATGATCTTATGATCATAACCCAGTTTGGAAACATACTCCGCAGCCCTGTATCGACACTCAGAGTAATGGGAAGGGCTACCCAGGGAGTTCGTCTGATCAATCTAAGGGAAAATGATACAATCGCATCGGTTGCCACTGTCTTTGTAAATGAGGAAAGTGATACAGCCGGAGATGAAAATGTCAGACAGGATGGAGAAAATATTGAGGATTTTGGCAAAGAATTTGAAGATTAAGAAGTAATGTTTTAAATTTGACGAATTAAATTATTGACAATTAATCAAAGAAGAATAATCATGAAAAAAGTTTTTCTGCTTTTAGCAGTTGTTTGTATCTCAACAGGTGTCTTTGCCCAGAAGGGTAAGGTTATCAGTGCTATGACCTTAATTGAACAAGGTACTCTGGACAAGGCCAAGGAAGCTCTTGACCAGGCTACGAATGATCCCAAAACAGCTGAATGGTTCAATACTTACTTTGCAAAAGGTAAACTCTATCAGGCTGTTTTTAAATCAGACAACCCTAAATTCAAGGAATTCTCCAAAGATCCGCTGAGTGATGCATATTCTAATTATGAGAAAGCCATGGAACTTGATACAAAAGGCGCAACCAAAAAAAGAATTATCACAGGTATGATCTATAACAACCTTGCTCTTGATCTGTATACTCAGGGAGGTAACCAGTTCGAAGCCAGGGACTATGATGGTGCACTGAAATCATTCGAAACACAAATAAAGATCACCGAAAGTGACAAATACGTAGGTGTTACAGATACGGGTATGTATTACAATGCCGGTCTTGCTGCCATGAATGCAGGCAAACAGGATGTAGCCATTAAGTATTTCGAAAAATGCGCCGAAATGAAATATCTGGGTGTCACTCCTTATTTCCAGATGTCACAGAGCTATATGGCCCTCGGTGATACAGTCAAAGCTGAAGCCCTGCTGAAAAGCCTTCCCGACAAATTCCCGGGTAACAAGAACATTACTCTTCAGCTTATCGACCTGTACATCAAAGCCGGTAAAAATGATGACGCCCTGAAGAATCTTGCCGTCGCAAAGGCTGATGACCCGGAAAATTACAGTCTTTGGTTTGCAGAAGGTATAATCTATCTCAACACTGAGAAATATGATGAAGCCATATCTGACCTTACCAAATCGATAGAACTTAAGTCAGATCTTTATGACAGCCAATATGGACTCGGCGCTGCATACATAAACAAGGCTTCGGATATGTTCGTTAAAGCAAACGACATAATGGATGTAAATAAATACAATGCTGCTATAGAAGAAGCAATGGGCGTATTCTCAAAAGCTCTACCGTACATGGAAAAAGCAAATGAACTGAAACCCGATGATGTTTTTGCACTGAGAGGTCTTAAGGAACTGTATTACAGGCTTAAAATGACAGATAAATATAATACTGTCAAAGCAAAACTCGATTCTCTGGAACAGAAATAGAAATTTTAAAGTAAATTACGGATAATATTCAAAAAAGCCTTTCCGTTTAAACGGAGGGGCTTTTTTTTTACCTGACTGAATATGACAATAAAAATCCTGAAATTGCCGGAACAAAGAATGGTTCTTTTACTGACGGCTTTTTTTCTGCTTCTGGCAACTGCCTGTTCAAAGGATGATGATCCGGAGCCACAGAATCCGGGGAAGATTGTTGTATTGATGTATCACAGAATAGTCAGTAGCGAGCCGGCTGATCTATATGAAAGAAGTGCTAAAGATTTCGAGTCAGATCTGAAATACTTAAAGGATAATAATGTCAAAATACTGTCTTTCAAAGAATTAGATGAAATTTCGAAAGGAGGGGAGATGCCCCTTGGAAACTTTGCCATAATCACGTTTGATGACGGCAGCAGCACGTGGTACACTATTGTTAAACCATTGCTTCTGAAATACAAAATGAAGGCAACTTTCTTCCTGTGGGCATATATTATTGGTCATGATTCATTTCTTACCTGGGAAGAAGTAAAGGATATGAGCCATTATACATTGCTGAACGGAGAACATCCCTTTGTATTCGGATCTCACAGTTATTCACATAGTTATTTGTTCAGAAACAGGGCTAATTATGCTACAGATGCAGAGTATAATTCATTCCTCGACTATGAAATGAGAGTTTCAAAGGAACTTATCGAACAATATGTTCCCGGGGAGGTTGATATTTTCTCTTTACCATACGGTGACGGAGCCGGGAACACAGAAATTATTGCAGCAGCAAAAAGAAATGGATACCATTTTATAAGAACATCGGTCTGGGCTGCTATTGAAAACTTACCGGCAGATCTATTTCAGATTCCGTCACTGCCCATACTTGATTCGACACCTCAAAGTCTGATAGGGGAATATCTTGGAATTGAAAAGTAAAATTTTATGTGGAATTTAAATGGGAGAGCAGGTTGTTAATCTGTCTGCTCCTTATTTTTAATTCAATATATTCTATTTTACATAATATTAATTATAGGAATTACTTAACAGTAAACAAAACCTTAATCCCGGTTGTTAAGAATCTGATAATTATAAATGGCGAAAAATTAGTTTGTAAATAATGAGGAAGTCACTGGCCGAGGGAATGGAAAAGAACCTGGCTGAACTGAAAATCAAGGCCGAAAGCCTGTAATCAGATTAATAAATGCTTCATCGTTATTGTGAAAAAATTAACAATCTCATAATCAGATTAAAATATTCAACATATTATCAATGACCACATATTAGGCCCCCCCACCCCTTTCTGAACAATAATTTTTTGCCCTTTACCGGCGACAATCTGTCATTCACCGAATCTTGTTTTCAATTCCTGAATCCTGGAGTAATTTTGCAGTGAATTTTAAAATCAAAAACCATGAAAAAGATCTGCCTTTCGGTATTCACAGTTTTTATTGGAATAACCCTTATTGCACAGAACAGTGCTGTGCTGAAACTGAATCCTGAAAAAAACAAGATTTACCGCATGAAATCATCTTCGGAGCAGACAATTACCCAGACGATTAACGGAAATCAGCAGACAGTTGAATCGAATGTCGGTTATACTGTATCGTTGAAAATGATTGATGCTACTCAGGACTTTCTTATAATGGAAACCCGTTTTGACACACTTTCAACGAAAACCAATACAATGGGAAAGATTGTCAGTTTCACATCGGCTTCTGAAGGAAATATTGCATCATCCGATATGTCTGAAATAATGTCCTGCATTATGAACCGTTTAAGCAAAAATGCGATATATCTGAAGATTGATTATACCGGGAAGCCCCTTGAAGTGGTAAATGCAAAAATGCTTTCAGACATGATCCTTAAGGATACCAGCGCCATAAAACTTACCGGTCCGACAGCAGGTCCCGTAAAACAACAGGTGGCATCAACAGTCAGTGAAGCCAATATAAAAAACATGCTCGGACCATTTACATGGACACTTCCTGGAAAAGAGGTTTCTGTTGGAGATAACTGGCTGATTACTCAACAGTTAAACTCCGGAGGGATGCTACTTGACATAAAGACAAACTACCACCTGGATAAGATAAGTGAGAGTAATGCACTAATCACAGTCGAATCGAATATAAGGGCTCCGGAAAATGCCATACCGATAAAATCAGGAGGTGCCACAGTAACCTATGACAACCTTCGTGGAACCAGCAAATCGAAACTTACTGTTGACACTATTACAGGGTTCGTGGTTGAAGAAAATTCTGAGACACGTATCTCAGGGAACCTCGGAATCAGCGGTCCGGGGTTCAGTATGGAAATGCCAATGGACATAATCGGAAAATCAGCTGTAAAAGCAATAAAATAAACCAGGACCGTAAATGAAGGACAGTAAATTAAAAGCCATGAAAAGGAAAATATTCATAATTCTGCTGCTTACAGCCTCAGTTGCAGGTCAGGCACAGACAATAAAGGGAAGGGTTTGTTATGAAAAGGACAAAACACCCGTACAGTTTGCCACTGTGGCCCTGCATCAGCTTCCCGATTCAGCTATGGCAACCGGTGTAATAACACTCACCGATGGTAGTTACATTCTGGAAAAGATAAAACCTGGCAACTATTTTGTAAAAGTTACATTTGTTGGATACAGACCTTCAGGAAAAGTTGTTAATATCAGGGAAGGAGGGGGTGATATATCAGTTGATACAATTTTCCTTGCTGAAACGACAGCAGCGCTGAATGAAGTAACAGTAGTCGCCGAACGCCTGAAAGGTAAGGAAATGGTCGACAGAACTGTTTACAACATCCCTGAGGTTGTATCCAATACTTCAAATAACGGATACGATGTACTGAAGAAAATACCCCAGGTAAATGTAGATTTCCAGAATAACATAACACTCAACGGAAGCAGCAATTTCATTATTCAGGTCGATGGAAGGCAGCGCGACAGGGAATTTCTTGCAAGGCTTCTGCCTTCAGATATACAGAGTATTGAAATTATCAGCAATCCTTCAGGCAAATATGAAGGTAACATTGACGGTGTTATCAATATAATCCTGAAAAAGGAAGCCAGGTACGGAGCCAGTGGAAACATAGCTGCCAGCATCAAACCTTTCAATAAGGTTACAAGCGCTGTAACAGGAAGTCTAGACTATTCTGCAGGTAAAATCACATTTTATGTTACTGCAATGAATGTCGGTCAGGGACTCCGCCTGAATATAAATGAGGACAGCCGTTTTCTGGCGATAGACTCTCTTACCAAAATGACCGGACCTGGAAAGATTAAGGTAGGCCTGTCATCCGTAAACAGCGGATTTGACTATTATATCAACGATAAGAATAACCTCAGCTTTAATGCTAATTATAAGCCAATATGGCAGAAGGTTGATATATTAACGAATACTATTCTTTATAAGGACAATACACCCCTTAATTCAGTCTCATCTGAGACGAAGGATGAAATGGAAAGTGATGAAAGCTCATTCTCTCTCTTCTATAAAAGAACCTTTTCAAAGCCGGTTGAAGAATTCACTGCAGAAGCAAGTTACTATACCTTTTCGTCAGATCAGTTAAGCAGTTTTAAAAATTTCCGCCATCCGTACAACAGCGATCAGGTTTTAAGTACATATTCAAGAATTGAGGACAACCTGAATAAGAGAAACTATTTTTCAACGAAGCTCGATTATGTCTACCCTCTGGGTATGTATGCAAAGATTGAAACCGGATACCAGTTCTATTTCCAGAAGATGGATTATGATTTCAATATAAATTATCAGGAGGAATCGAACCTGTTCAGGTACTCTGAATTGCGCAATTCACTTTACGGAGGTTTAACGGTGAATTTCAAGAAAATCGGCATACAGGCTCTCCTGAGGGTTGAGAACAGCCATATCGATGCTGATTCCGTAACAAGACCCGATTACTCATGCTATCTTCCTTCTGCAAATTTCCAGTACAGGTTTTCAGCTTCACATAATATCAAATTCACTTATAACAGAAGGATCAACCGTCCGGGTATTTATGACTTGAACCCATACTGGAAAATAAATCAGAATTATATGATTACCCAGGGTAATCCCGATCTCAGACCCGACTACCGCGACAGGCTGCAGCTTACCTATACCTGGAACTTCGGGAGCAATTACTTCTCCCCGTATGTATATAATGAATTCTTTTCTGACAAGATAGGTAACAGATATTCAATAATAAAATCACCTGTTGACGGGGCTCTGACAACAATTTCAAAGCCATATAATATACTCAGCGGTTATGAACTTGGTGGTGGTGTAAATGCAATGCTGTGGTATGTGAACATCAATGCTCGAATTTACAAGGGACATTATTCGGGATATACAGAAGGCACCTTATCAATACCTGAAAGAAATTATTTCTCCTATGCAGTTACAAGCTATGCCTATGCGAACCTCGACAAGAAGAAACAGACAACAGTATTCCTGTATCTTGCATATAATGGAGTGAACATAAATGCCCAGTCGAAAACCTATACCCTTCCTCTTTATGGTCTTGGCGGACAACGGCAGGTGAAAAATCACAGCGTGGGAGTTTTCTGGCTGCTGCCATTCTCAAAAATTATTGACTACCAGTGGATAGAAACAGAAACCACGGCATACACATCGAAAAATACGACCGGTATTGACTTCGGGAATTTCATACAGTTTTCCTACTCATATAAATTCAATAAAGGGAAGAATGTAAAAAAACTGAACAGAAAAGTTGAGGTTGAAAGCGACAGTAAAAGCAATGCAATAATGAATTAACGGAAATCTTCACTCACTGTTAATACTTTTTCATTCCGTGTTCCTTTCAGGTAAAGAAGTCAATCTTATACCTGTAAGGGACACTTTCATTATTTTGCTTCCTGATATTCCAGTATGTCACCCGGTTGGCAGTGGAGGGCTTTACATATGGCTTCGAGTGTGCTGAAACGGATAGCTTTTGCCTTGCCCGTCTTCAGTATAGACAGGTTGGAAAGTGTCAGATCAACTTTCGAAGAAAGCTCATTAAGTGACATTTTCCTTTTTGCCATCATCACATCAAGGTTTACAACTATTGGCATGGTTCAGATCGTTAATTCATTTTCAGACTGCAACTCAACCCCTCTGGTAAAGATAATGGCAACTATGAATATGATACCAGCCAGGAAAAGCCATTCGGTGCCTGCCCAGTCTTTCTGCATCGAGACCCCCTGCCCTATCAGCCATTCTGTATAACCGTTTGCTGCCATGGCTAAAAGTCCGGCAGCAAATGCAACATAACTGATTATCCTTGTCAGCATTGCTATTTCAAAGCTGAATGGTTTGTTAATGTTCAGATTCTTAAATATCCTGATCACCAGGTAAAATATAACAGCCTTCAGGATAGTCAGCAAAATAATCAATGATCCAATGACAATATAATGCCCAATTCCAAATTTGTACAGATCTGAGAGATCAAGATTCTGGTACAGGTCTGCCGCAGCTGCCGTATTTACAAAAAGACTAACGGCAAAGGAAACTGCAACTGCTCCTGCGGTGATACACAGCCCGATAAATACTATCCAGCTGAGGACTTTCACAATCCGGAGGATTTGTAGTGTGTTTGTTTTCATTGCTAATAATATTATTACTATACAAATATCAATAATATTTTATTAAAATACAATAAATATTTATTATTATTTATGAATGAAATGTTAGATGATAAAAATTTAATTGTGAAGTAAAATCCTCTAACAATTATATTATTAAGAACTTACACTGATAATTCAGAGAGGATACATAGATCACATAAAAAAAGTTTCCAGAAATAACAATGCCGTTAATTATCAGAATCTTTAGGTTTCAAACAGCAAACTGTTTCATAACATATTTTTAAAACATTAAAAATCATACTCATTAAGGTATAATTTTTGTAATTTAGTATGTTGAATTTTCTGCAAAAAACAGGAAATAATGCCTGACTCATCCTCTCTCAATCAGGGATTAATTGGTAATCCGGGACAAAATAATCATAATATAATCAACCCTTCACTACATACCTGCATAAAAAAATATAAATGGTCAGCGTTGTTTATAATTCCTATGCTGATCATTGCATTCTCATGTGAAGAGGCTGAAAGAGAGATTGTTAAGAACTGGTTCGTAATTTATCAGACATCACAGAACCAGGTTATAATGTATGGCGACAGCATTGATGTCGCACTCAACGTTGTTTATGGATACGATAATAAAAGTGGTGCAAAGGTCAGGTTTGAAATTCTGGAAGGTGGGGGAACCCTTTCGAGGACAGAGACTGTTACTGACCTGAACGGAAAGGCCACAACAACCTGGAAACCTGGAAAACTTTCCTCAAGTCCTGTTCTGAGGGCTTCAGCATACAACGAACTTGATGAACCTGTGGCATCGCGCGATCTTAATGCTTTCAATTTCATTCCAGATGAGTGGGTAAAGGTTTCAAGCAGTATTGATCCCGTTGCGTCTTCTATACAAGATATGGCCTGTGATACCGAAGCCGGGATCACCCTTATGGTAAGCTACAATAAGGTTTATCAGCAGGGCGAAAGATATTACTGGTGGAGTGCTCTGGGTGATCCGCTTTTAAATGGCGCTCAGAAAATTGAGGCTGATGCAAACGGGACAATGTATGTTTTAACGGATAATTATTTCGAAAAACAAAAACTTGTTAAAAGTGTGGATCATGGCAAAACATGGACAAAATGCACTGATCCTTTTGGCACTCCGGCAAAATCCGATTACAGTTTCGCAATCTGCAATGACAACAGTATCTGGGCTTACAGCTATGGAGTACCCGTCAGATTTTCGACTGACGGAGGTATTAACTGGCAGAGTACAGGCGACAGTCTCATAGCCTGGGTACAGGCTGATGTCTTCAGATTGACCAACGGAAACCTTCTTTTCTATGGGTACGGATGTGACCTTAATATTTCTAAGGACAACGGACAGACATGGGATAAGATCGCCACCCCTCCTTCAACCATTGGACTATTTGTAACCCCTGAAGACAAAATAGTCATAAGCGCTCTCGGCGTTGGTTTTATGATCTATGTATCCGATGATTACTGTCAGACATTCAAATATGTCAAAGCATATCAGACCCAGGAGGTATTATTAACCGATAATTTCGTATCCAGATGGAAGGATAAATACTATATCTCGATTCCTGCTTACGGAGTAGTTGAAACTAAAGACTTCAAAAGCATGGACATATTGTTTAATTTTGATCAGTATGGGTCCTTTATTGATCATAACGGCGTCATTATCTCCAAAGGAAAAGATTATAAATCAGCCTATTATCTGAAAAGATCCGGATTATAAACCAATACATCGTAAGGTCCTAATGATTCGGGAACAAATCACTAATTCATGAGAAAGCCCTTAAAAAGAATACAATCCGTTACAGGCATTCCAAAGTGATTAATAAATTTGGCATTTAAGAAATTCTTTTCTTTTACCGGAATGACAAGGGTTTTTAATGAGGAAATAAAATACGAGAACCGCAATTTCAGGGACTTTCCCATCGAAACAGGTGATTATGAGGGCTGTACATTTGTAAACTGCAATTTCACCGAGGCAAAATTATCGGATATTACTTTTCTTGACTGTGAATTTTCAGGATGCAACCTTAGTCTGACAAAGCTTATACAGACAGCATTCAGGGATACAAGGTTTATACAATGCAAGATGGTAGGGCTTCACTTTGAAGACTGCAACAAATTCATGATCTCATTCCGCTTTAGTGACTGTCTGACGGAACTCTGTTCCTTCAACGGACTCGCACTTAAAAAAACTCTGTTCAAAAACTGCAGGATCATCGAGGCCGATTTCACAGAAACCGATCTGTCAAGTGCTTCTTTTCTAAACTGCGACCTGAACAGGACTATATTCAGGAACACAATTCTTGACTCTGCGGACTTCAGCTCATCATTCAATTTCATTATTGATCCTGAAACAAATAAGCTTAAAAAAACAAGATTTTCCGCATCTGGTTTACCAGGTTTGCTGAGCAGATACGATATTGAAATTGTTTAATCCCGGTTATTAAGTCCCTTAAACTAAACTCAAATACCGGAATGCCATTAATTATTTTGCACTAAAGGATTGGTGAAAACGGCAAAGGCATTTACTGAATCACATAATAACCGCGCAATTATTCTTTTGATATTCAACAACGAAACTGAGATTTTTATTAAATTTGCCACCGGATCTGTCAGACATTTTTTTCAGTTTTTCACAAATATAGACATCTGTTTTTCCATGAATCTCGGTTTTACATTACTGAAGGATACCTATTCTATTTATAGATTTGATGCAGGATCTCCATTCCCCTACTGGCTTGATAATTCTGATTTCTATTCTGTAACTAAGACCCATGATGAATTATCTGTAGTTTCCAAGCAGGTTGAAATAAAACATGATGACAGGATAAGAGCTGACAGGAATTGGCGGATCATCAAGATAAATGGTCCGCTCCAACTATCCCAGGTTGGCATAATTGCAGATATATCCGAACTTCTTAAACGAAATGAAATACCAATATTTGAGATTTCCACATTCGATACGGATTACATCCTTATAAGAGCAGATGACCTGGAAAAAGCCGTTAAAGCGCTTGCAGATGCAGGCAATATTATCTCCCGTGAATAAATTAATTGGGACCTGTCAAATAAGAATCATTCATTCCTGCCATTTGTGATTAATAATTATGCTTCCGGGCAATACTTATTATAATCCAGACAGTACTCAGTATTCCTATAAAAATTGCCATTCCCGCAAGTTCATTTTTTGGCAGGTTTGTTAATACCCAGATTATCCCGGCTGAAGTAATTACAGGTAATAGAAAAATTCTGACAATCCTTCTCCTTCCCCCCATGGAATTATCTGAATATTTTAATTTTATTACTGATAGAGCAACACCAAGATAAATTATGAGATACGAAGCGCTGGAAAGCATGGCAAGCTGTCTGAACTCACCAATGGATGCAAAGATGAATCCAAGAAATGAATAAATAATTATTGCAACATGAGGTGTTTTGAACAACGGATGAATTGATGCTATTGATTTTGAAGGTATTATGTTGTCGCGTGCTGCCGCATAAAGTATCCTGGGCATATTGAGTACCATACCGCTTATATTTCCGAACATCGAAAAAGCAGCTCCGATAATCACTATAAGCGTTCCCGATGTACCGAACATTATTTTTGCTGTCTCTGCAAGCGGCGCATCTTTATGACCGGCTATTGAGCCACCAAGTATTGTCTGAACTACGAGTTGAATCATCATATAAAGTATAACAACAATAGCAACGCTAATTATTATACCTCTCGGGATAGTTCTTTCCGGATCCTTTATCTCTCCGCTAACATTAAGAGCTGTTTCAGCACCCACAAAAGCAAAGAGAAGAATCAGGGATATCTCCCCGATATCGCCAATGGAATTTCTTGCAGTTAAAACTATATCAGATCTTTTGAAAAAGAACCAGCCAAGAACCGTTATCATGAGGAGTGGAACCAGTTTTGCAAGGGTGTTGAATTTCACTATCGTCATTGCACCCTTTATCCCTCTGACGTTAAAATATGCCAGGGAGCCAAACATAATTGCAAAAAACAATATTCTTATCCACAACTGTTTAAAAAGGGGAAAGAAATACGATAGAGTATCAGCAAGACCATTAGCCACTGCCGCATTAGCCATTACAGCCGCTCCGAATATGAAGATATTGGCAGTCAGGAACCCGGCAAACTTTCCAAAAGCAGTTTCGATATAGGAATATGCTCCTCCGGTAACTGTAATTTTCTTTCCTACATCGGCAAAGCAAATCATTATCAGGAGCATGAGCAGGCCGCAAATCAGATATGCCACAAGACTTCCGGAGCCAAGTCTTTCTGCAACAAGAGCGGGGAGAATGAATATCCCCGCTCCTATTATTATGTTTATTGAGTTGGCAACCAGGCCCCAGGTTCCAATCTCACGCCTCAGACCTTCATTTACGATCATCAGAACAGCTTATTTAATTAATTATCAGCCTTTTCTGATCTCGTCCTTAATTCTCTGAATGTGACCACGGCCAAGTCCTTTGACTTCGCATCCAAGCTGAAAATATCGCCTGATTTTATCATCTGAAAGGATTCCAAAGCAGTCGATTATTGCAGCAGGATTACCAATAATTTTCACAATATTATCGGGATCGAGGTCGAGGTAATCTTTATGGGGAACAGCAAAGACTACTGCCTCCACTCCTTTTAATGCCTTATCAAGATTCTGCTCAATACGGATCTCCTTCAGTTTTTCCTGATTTCTGAAGAAACGGCTTTTACTCTGCCCGGGGGCCGGATATGAATCCTGCTGTTCAAATTCCCACCAGTGTTCCACATAAGGATCATGAACCTTTATCTCTGCTCCCATCTCGGCAAGTTTTCTTATTACAATTTCAGAACCGCTGTACCTGGTATCACCAACATCTTCGCGGTAGGCAGCGCCAAGGACAAGCACATCGGCAGCCGCAATAGGCTGACCCATGTTGCGAAGCGCGTCCCTGACAAGCTGGCCAACATGCAATCCCCTGGTGTCATTAATATCGATTGCCATCGGGGTTATCCTGAAAATATCATCCTCGAAACCCAGAATATGCTTATAGGCCCATAATCCCAAACCACCATCCTTAGGCAGGCAATAACCACCAACGCCTGGGCCGGGAAATATTATGTTGCTGTGTGTTGGCCTGACTTTTATAGCTTTAATAACCTTAATAAGGTCGACCCCGTTGCGTTCGGCATACAGGCTCCATTCATCAAGAAAAGCCAGGATAGTAGCACGATAGCTGTTTTCAACAATCTTGGCTGTTTCGGATTCGATTGGCCTGTCCATAACAGTCAGAGGAAATTTCTCAGTATTGAGGACTTCTGTTAAAAATTTAACAACCCTCTCCTTTGCCTTTTCGTTTATACCGCTGCATACTCTCCAAAAATCGCGGATACTTGCAACATAATTACGGCCAGGCATCACCCTTTCATAACTGTGAGCAAGAAGAGGATCAGATTTGATGCCCCTCTTCCTGAATTCTTTCTTCATTATGGGATAAGCGACCTGTTCAGTGGTTCCGGGAGCCACTGTGGTTTCTATAAGGACCAGTGCTTCAGCAGGTATATGTTTTGCTATAACATGAAGTGAGGATTCAAGCGCTGCCATATCTGTCTGTCCCGATCTGACATCACCAAGATCCTCCTTGATATAATCGCACTGGACATCCACTACGACAACATCAGCAAGCTTAAGTACATCATATGTATAGGTTGCGACCAGTGTCTTCTTTTCATTTACGCATCTTGCAATCATAGGATCTACTTCAGGATCTTCAGCTTTTACAGGAGACAGCCCGCGGTTAAGCAGAGGGATTTTCCAGAAGCTTCGCGGGCTGGGTCGCTGCATGCCTATGACAAATTTCGAAGGACGGCCGGTTTTCTTATCGACTGTATCGGCAACAATTGCAGCCATAACGGCACCGACGAATCCAACGCCCATTACGACAACAATCTCACGACCTTTAGCTTTTTCTTCTTCAACCCTGTTCTTCAGGTTTTCAAATTCGTTTTTATAGTCTTCCGGCTTCGGAAGAGGAAACTTTTCCCCTGCCGGACTAACAGAATAATTCTCACTCATAGTTTATGTCTTTAGAAAATGTTTCGGAGGATAAATAAAGGTATTTCAACTTGACTTTTAAAGTACTGAATTCATTGTTTAACAGTTTGCAGGATGTCCTTCAGAAGCCTGTCAGATTCAAGATCATTATCGGGCTTGTGTGAAAATCCAAGCACAACAACGACAAGATCCCTCGAAGGAATGATGAATATCATCTGTCCGTCATGGCCCTGGCATGAGAACATGTCATCGGGGGCCGACGGATAGCTTCCGTCTTTATTTAGCCAGAACAATGCTCCATACTTACCGTTGCTGCCCGGGGCGGGAGTTCTTGTATAATCAACCCAACCCTCAGGCAATATACGTTCTCCATTGAAAATGCCATCGTTGAGATAAAGAAGGCCAAATCTGGCATAATCGCGTGCAGTTGCATAGAGGTAGGATGACCCTACAAAATCACCCGAAGCATCCACTTCGAACACTGCATCTGTTATTCCGATTTTCTCAAACAGCTGATCCTGGGTAAACGCATAACAGGAAGTGTCGCTGTCAAATTCCTCTCTTACAAGCTGACTGAGTATATTGGCCGTTCCTGATGAATAATACCAATGCGTACCAGGTGTATATTCAAGAGGCTTTGAAGCTGCAAAAGTGCTCATATCGCCATGATCAAACAGCATCAGGTTTACATCCGACCTGCTCCCGTAGTCTTCATTCCATTTCAGTCCGCTCTGCATCTGCAGAAGATCATTGATCGTTATCTTGCTTCTCTCGTCTTTCTGCCATTCCCCAATGCCCGCCGGATCTGAAACATTCATTCTGCCCATCCTTACCAGAATGCCAATCTGAGCATTGGTAAAGCTCTTGGCCATAGACCAGCTCAAAAACCTTGTGTTTTTATCCAAACCTGATTTATAAGCTTCTGCGACTGGTACCCCCCTGTACAGAACCATGAATGCGAAAGGTATGCCTCTGTATTCACCTTTGTTTATAAGCTTATCAGCAATTTCCGAAAGCATGTCTATGCTGACCCCGGCCGGTACAGAACCGGGAACAAGATCTCCTAACGGCCACATGGTAGTATCCTGTCTGTAGCCCGGATCTGTATCAACAGCATAAACCTCCTTTCGAAGAATATCCTCCGGCACATCCCTTACAAGAGTGGCTCCGAAACCATCCCTGTAAACTGCTCTTGCTTTCCCCCACAGAAACCTGCTGGTTACACTTTTGTCATTATCATCAATCTTGCTTTTCGTGAACTTTATAAATGAAAAGTTCAGATCAACAGCTTGAATATCCTCAGGTTGCCTTCCGGAAACAAATACATTGGAACAAAGATTCTTTGCTGCGTACCCTGTGATTATTGGAAGCAGGGAATTGATATAGACGCCCGCACCAATTAAAAAGACAGCCATCAATCCGGCAAACAGATAAAAAAGCCTTTTTTTCTTCATGCTGGTTGTTTTTTCTTTCATATGCTTTTTATGAGATACTTTGCTTTTATGACAATCCAGTGAAAATAATCAGGTAATAAGTTTAGTAAAATAATTAAATTTCACTGAGATATTATCTTGAATCATCAAAACTAATAATTTTAGATGAATCAGAATATTGTAGGGGAAATTTAGTTCAACTTTAATTCATAACTTACAAGTATCCTTAATATCAATATTTTAAGTAAACAAGATGAAACATCCTCTTTTAATAACTGCCATTTTCAATTGTTCAATCCTCATTTCAGGTTGCGTAAAGCCAGATCCGGAAATGAATATTTATGACCTTAAATGTGAGAACCTTAATGAGCCGGCCGGAATTGCAACATTGATGCCCCGTCTTTCCTGGAAGATAAATTCGGCTATAAACGGAAAATCACAGAGTGCGTATCAGATACTGGCCGCATCGGACGAAGACCTTCTCGATGAAAGCAGGGCTGATCTCTGGAACTCCGGTAAAATAGCTTCGGAAGAGAGTGTTCTTGTACCATGGAATGGAAAACAACTGCAATCAGGTATGCTGTGCTTCTGGAAAGTAAGGATATGGGATCAGAATGAAAGATTATCTGAGTGGAGCCCAATTTCTTCATTCAGTACAGGACTGCTTGGTGAAAGCGGATGGAAAGCATTTTATATAGCATTTGATTCCGGTCAGGATATCCTGGCAAGCCCGCAGTTGAGAAAAACCTTTGCCCTGGAAAATATTCCTGAACATCTGTTTATACATGTCAATTCTCTGGGATATCATGAAGTATGGTTAAATGGACAGAAGGCGGGCAATAATGTACTGACTCCGGCAGTGTCGCAATTCAATAAAAGATCGCTTGCAGTGACATACGATATAACCTCTCTGGTGGTAAAAGGGCAAAATGATCTGGTTATCTGGCTGGGAAGAGGCTGGTATGCCCCCGGACTTCCAGGAGTCGTCAATGATGGACCTGTAGTTAGGGCTCAGGTTGAATCAGTAAGCAAAGTAAATTCAAGAAATATTATCCTCGTAACAGATTCTTCCTGGAAAGGCAGGGCAAGCGGTTATTCAACAATCGGATCATGGAAGCCAGGGCAGTTTGGAGGAGAATACGTTAAAGCAGATCTGCTGACAGATGATATGTCTTCTTTCTCCCTTGACAAGGCAAAGTGGAGTGCTGTTAAGAATGTAACAATTCCTTCTCATTATGTTACTCCTCAGATGACAGAATCAAACATAATTGCTGATACGATAAAACCCGTATCTGTCAAAAAGACTGGCAACAACACCTGGCTGATCGATATGGGAACAACATTGACAGGATGGTTTGAAATCCATTTTCCGGAATTAAAAAGAGGTGATGAAATAACCATGGAATACTGCGATCATCTCGATAATGAAGGAAATATTGTTAACCAGGGCCAGACCGACAGGTATATTGCATCAGGAAAAGGGAATGAGGTATTTAAAAACAAGTTCAATTATCATGGGTTCAGATATGTCAGGTTATCCAATCTTCCTGAAGAACCAATAAGGGACAATATAAGGGCATTCCTGATACATACAGGATATAGTGATTCATCTTCATTTGAATGTTCCGACACTGACATGAACAGGATCCATGATATGCTTAAATATACTCTTCGCTGCCTGAGTCTTGGTGGTTATCTTGTTGATTGTCCGCAGATAGAGAGGCTTGGTTACGGAGGCGACGGAAATGCATCAACACTTACTGCACAGACAATGTTTGACCTCGCCCCTCTGTATTCTAACTGGCTGCAGGCCTGGTATGACTGCGTTCGTGATGACGGCGGAATGCCACACACTGCACCCAATCCATATCCGGCTGGTGGCGGACCTTTCTGGTGCGGATTCATTATAACTGCAAGCTGGCAGACATACAGAAATTACGGCGACATCAGGATCCTGGAAAAGAATTATCCCGTAATGCAAAAATGGCTGGGATATGCCTCAATGTACTCCCGTAACGGTATCCTTGAGAGATGGCCCGATACCGATTACAGGAACTGGTACCTTGGCGACTGGGCAGTACCGGAAGGTGTTAATCAGACTGATACATCATCTGTCAACCTTGTAAACAACTGCTTTATGGCCGTCTGTCTGGAAACCATGCAGAAAATTGCCGGCGTTCTGGGCAAGACAGGAGATGTTTCAAAATATGGTAAAGAGAATGAAATACTGGCCTGCAAAATCCAAAGCAGGTTTTACAATAAGGAAAGGAAAGTCTATGGAAGCGGTTCACAGATAGATATCACCTACCCGCTGGTCGCAAGGATCGTTCCCGACTCACTAAAAGATATAGTAAAGAAAAACCTTGAAAAAGTGATCAGAGAGGATCACAAGGGACATATTGCCTGCGGCCTCGTCGGGATACCTGTGTTTACCAACTGGGCCATAGAGAACAGGGAGGTTGATCTGGTGTATGAGCTACTTAAAAAGAAAGATTATCCTGGATATCTCTATATGATTGAGAACGGGGCTACTACAACATGGGAACACTGGAACGGAGCAAGGAGCAGAATTCACAATTGCTATAACGGCATAGGTTCATGGTTCTATCAGGCCATCGGAGGTATTCGTCCCGATACGAGTGCGCCGGCTTACAGAGTGATCCTTGTTGATCCGCAAATACCTGATGGGATTTCATGGGCAAAAACAAGGAAAGATACACCATACGGACCTGTTGAAGTGAACTGGGAGAAACAGAATGATCTTGTCTTTATCCATATAGAGGTACCCGCAGGTTGCAAAGCAAGAGTTGCAATTCCTCTGAAATCTCAAACTTTCAGTCTCAACAACAGGAAAATCAAAAACAAGAATGGCATTGTGACATTCGAAAGCGGGATCTATGATATTGAGTTCAATTCTGCAAAAAGAATGTGATCAGACTCATTATTTCCTGCCGACAAGAATATTTTTGCTACCTCTTTGCTTATTATCCTGGAATACTTTAAGTATGTAATAGCCAGGAGAAAGATCGATATCAAAACTTATCATCTGATAGCCCGTTAATTCAGGCATATTTATCCAGATCGCGGCTTTCCGGCCAAGAAGATCATATACCTCAGTTCGTAGCTCTGAAATCCTGTCGGTATACAGATAAATGTTTATCCTGTCCTTTGCAGGATTTGGAAACACGAGAATCTCCTGTTTATCATAGTTGTCAGAAACGGTTTCGGCCAGCATTACATTTGCATCCATCCAGTTCATTCGGTCAGTAATCCAGTCTTTCAGATAATCAATTTCCTCCTCATAAGTCTGACCTATAAAATAATTGGGCCACACATATTCACCGATAACCGGCCATTTTTCGAAATTTCTTTCTATGGCGTCTCCAAGAAAATCAACTGTCCGGTCGATAAACATCATTACAGAATCAGTTCTGAATGGTCCCCTGCGCAGATCCTTCCACCTGTTCATAAACAGGCTCCTGTAGCTTATATCTTCCATCATCCTTGCCCACCAGTGTATTCTTCCTCCGTAATAATCAGTGAATTTCGGATAAAGCCATGTGTCGGTCTGTAAATTGAAATCAGTATAATCCTCGTTACCGTAACAAAGGTCAAAATCCCATAGAGGGCCGGCATGCAGCCTGCCACCCTTTGAATCCTTGTCCTTGTAAAAGAATGTGCTGAACTTATAACCATCAACATTATTTGTGAGTTCCTGCATGAGCTGAAAATCGACGAATGATCTGGCATCAAAATATTTCCTGAAACCATCCGAAATATCTGAGAAAAAATCTCCGTTGAGGGCATATGTGGCATCAGTGAGGAATTTCTTTATATATTCTTTCTGCTCAGGAGCTATTTTATCATAACTGGGATAGACATATGTAAATTCATATTTATCCAGATTCTGATAGTGAACCCCGGGGTTAATAGTGAAATATTCATCAGATCCAAGACCGTCCATTTTATCAGCTTTGATTATATATCCTCCCGTAAGGTCATCGCCAGATATCTCATCAGGTTTAAGCTTGCTTATATCAACCCTGCCACTGCTCCGTTTTATGCTTTCAGTAAGTGCATATATTCCGTAATATTCTCCATTCAGGTAAAGCTCGCAGAGCCTGTAGTGAGGCTGCCATGATCCCATAAGGTTTCCAAGGTAAAAAGTAATTGCGTTTCTTAACAGAGTCTTGTCTGAATAAGGTGCGTATAAAACCCAGTCTTCCTCTGCAGGCATCCCGAGCAATGCTGCAGTTGTGTCTGTACCGTCTTCATTCCTGAGTTCTATCGAAAAACTTGTCTTGGGAAACATCTGTGATGACTGCCCCCTCAGTTCTATCCCTGCATAGCCATCATAATCAGTGCCATCCTGCCGCCAGTTATTCTTTACTCCATGACCATTATCAATGATTTTAAGCCATGCAGTTATCTTTGGATCATCAGGTATTTCCGCACCCCGGGTATCAATAACTACCACAGGCAGGTCAGTGTAAAGATTTTCCCAGTTGGAAGAGGTCTGGGATTGAAGAGATGCAGTAACTGAAAAAAAGAAATACAGCAGAAAGATCCTTATTTTCACATTTAATAGTTCATGCATACCAAACAGTAAATATCTTTTAAGATTTTAAACACTTGTCATCAACAATTTATTGCCTCCCGCACTCTCATTTTATCAGGCTATTCAAAAATAGTTTAAAAATGCTCCCCGATCATGTTATCCGGTTTTTGTAATATTTATACCTTGGCATTAAGGTAAATCAGTCTTATTATTTAATAAATGGAACAGATAAAACAGTCAACCCTTGATTTTCTGTCGGATATCAAGGTACATAATGAACGGGAATGGTTCATGAAGAACCGGAAAAGGTATGATGAAGCAAGGGCTGATTACGAAGCTTTTGTACAGGCCGTCATAAATGAAGTTGCCGTGTTTGACCCGATAATGAGGGGACTTGAAGTTAAAAGCTGTACCTACAGGATCAACCGTGATATCAGATTTTCAAACGACAAGACAATTTATAAATCACACCTCGGGGCATTCATTGTAAGAGGAGGAAAGAAAAACGGCGACAGGTATGCAGGATATTACTTCCATGTGGAGCCTGGAGGTAACAGCATGCTTGCAGGAGGTGCATATATACCACCAATGCCATGGCTAACTGCAATCAGGGAAAATATTGCTGAAAATGGAGAGGAATTCATCAGGATCATAAAAGATAAGAAACTTGTCAGTTATTATGGTGAGCTGGAAGGCGAAAAACTTAAAAGCGCCCCTAAGGGATTCTCAAGGGATCACCCTTATATTGAATATCTTAAGATGAAAAGCTATCTTGTAACCAGGATATTTTCCGATAAAGAGATCACATCCCCATATTGTTTTGAAAAAATAATCGAAGGTTGCAGAATTATGAAGCCCCTGAATGATTTTCTTAATGATTATCAATAGATACGAATCCGGGGCATATTACGGCATGGTTACTTTGTGCAAAGTGTGATGACCACGGTGTCAATCCTTACATCGCCGTTGCTATAGGTTGTTGAATCAGTATTTATCCTTTCATATTCCCTGACCTGATCCTCCGTCTGATCGCATACTTTCCTTGTATCGGAAATGGTCACGGTCTGGGATTCAGTTCCATATCTTGCGGTAATTGTAAAAGTCGTGATACAATTATAACATTCTGATTCTTTTTCCCTGCATGAGAATGACAGAAGTACCAGCAATAATGGCAGCAGTTTTGTTATGACATGCAATCTTAATGTATTCCGTTTCATACCGTAAGCTTTTCAGAATTTAGGTGGAACAGGGATCTTTCGCATTCTAAGGTTTAAAGGAGTAACTTCGAGGTATTCATCATCCTTTATCTGTTCCATTGACTCCTCGAGTGAGAATTTAACCTTCGGAGCTATCTTGTAGCTTTCATCTGATCCTGATGCCCTCATGTTTGTAAGTTTTTTACCCTTTACAACATTGACATCAATATCCTTTGCCCTGGTGCTCTCCCCCACAACCTGGCCTTTATATACATATTCCCCGGGGTCAATGAAAAATCTTCCCCTGTCCTGAAGTCTGTCAATGGCATATCCTGTTGCCATACCCTGTTCAAGCGAGATCAGAGATCCATTCTGTACCGGCAGCAGATCGTCGCCTTTATATTTATCATAAGCCCTGAACCTGTGGTACATTACAGCTTCACCCGAAGTGGCAGTAAGAAGGTTGTTACGGAGACCTATGAGGCCTCTTGCCGGAATGTCGAATTCAAGATGGATGAGATCGCCTTTAGGTTCAATAACAGTCATTTCACCTTTCCTGATCGTAACAAGTTCAATTGCTTTTCCGGAGAGGTCGGGAGGTACATCTATTGACAATGTCTCGTACGGTTCGCATTTTACTCCATCGATCATCTTTATAAGGACTTTCGGTTTGCCAACCTGGAATTCATACCCTTCCCTTCTCATTGTTTCTATAAGAATAGAAAGATGAAGAATACCCCTGCCATAAACATTGAAAGCATCTTCCGACTGTGTCTCCTCCACCTTCATTGCAAGGTTTTTTTCAGTCTCACGAAACAGCCTTGATCTCAGATGACGTGATGTTACAAATTTACCTTCCTTTCCGAACAAGGGGGAATTGTTGATAGTGAAGATCATGCTCATTGTAGGCTCGTCTACTTCTATTCTTTGCAGGGCTTCAGGAAATATAAGATCAGCGAGGGTATCCCCTATCTCAAAATCTTCAAGGCCGACAACTGCACATAGATCCCCGCACCTGACCTTTTCTGTCTTAATCCTGCCAAGTCCCTCAAATACATACAGTTCCTTGATTTTTACCTTTTTTATTTCCCCTCCTTTTTTGCAAAGGGTATATTCAATCCCTGTCACAATCTCGCCCCGGAATACCCTTCCGATAGCTATTCTTCCAACATAGCTTGAATAGTCGAGCGATGTAACCTGCATCTGTGCCGTTCCTTCAATATACTCAGGCTGAGGTATCTGTTCAATGATGGTATCGAGAAGGGCAGTTATGTCAGTTGATGGTTTTCTCCAGTCCTTGCTCATCCATCCCTGCTTTGACGATCCGAAAACAGTTTCAAAATTAAGTTGTTCCTCACTGGCATCGAGGTTGAACATCAGTTCGAAAATATCCTGTTGCACTTCATCGGGACGGCAGTTTTCCTTATCAACCTTATTAACCACCACAATAGGTTTAAGTCCGAGATTGATGGCCTTACCGAGTACGAATCTTGTCTGTGGCATCGGTCCTTCAAAAGCATCGACCAGAAGCAGAACGCCATCGGCCATCTTAAGGACCCTTTCCACCTCTCCTCCGAAATCGGCATGTCCCGGCGTATCGATAATATTGATCTTTACACCTTTATAGTTTACTGCAACATTCTTCGACACTATTGTTATGCCTCTTTCCCTTTCGAGATCATTGCTGTCGAGAATAAGCTCACCAGCATCCTTTCTCTCATCAAGAACTTTACATTCCTGTATAATCCTGTCGACAAGAGTGGTCTTCCCGTGGTCAACATGGGCAATAATAGCTATATTTCTTATCGATTGCATAAAAATATTTAAGACCTGCAAAAGTAATATTGTTAGCTTTATTAATGTAAAAAACCCTGAAAATTAATTTGTAGGAAAAAATTTATATATTTCGACAAACTTTAAAAACAGCCGATATGAAAAAACTGATTTTCACATTTTTCCTCATTTCAATGTTCATTGCACCGCTTGTCGCGCAGACAGGAAACCTTGAAGTCGGTATGAAAGCTCCGGAATGGGTGTTCACAGATGCCGACAGGAAGGAATTCACAATGGACTCATGGCCCGGCAAGGTTTTGCAGATAAACTATGTCGATCCTGATGAATCAGATCTTAATGATCCGTTCAATGATGCTGTAAACAAAGCAGCAGATGTTGACAAAATAATCAACAGGGACTATTTCAAGGGTTTTGGCATTGTCGACTGCAAGTCGACCTGGAAGCCGAATGGTCTGATAAGGATGATAGCAGGTAATAAGGCAAAAAAGTATGATACAACAATACTTTTCGATTATAAAGGCGTCTTACAGCAAAGCTGGGGCATGCCAAAAGACAGCTATACTGTTGTCATTCTCGATAAGAACCGTATCTGCAGGGCTATTTATAAGGGAAAAATTCCTGAATCGGAAAATCAGAAGATCATTCAGCTCATTATCGATCTGACTAAGGAATAGCCATGGGCTCATTTTTTCTCTGTGTCTCTCCGTACTCCCAAGAGTTCTCTGTGTAAGTTCTTTATTTCCATGCACTAAACCCTAAAGATCACGGAGATACACAGATTTTTTTCAATTTAAAACCAATTATGAAAGTCCCGAATCTTCTAATAATTGCAGGCACGGGCAACAAAGCCGGAAAGACAACTATGGCCTGCAGGATAATTGAGAAATTCAGGGACAGAGGTATTGTAGCAGTAAAGATCACACCTCATTTCCACGAAACCACGCCCGGGCTGGAAAGGGTCGTTGAAAAACCCGGCTTATCTGTTTACGAGGAAAAAAACAGCAACACATCAAAAGATACTTCGAGGATGCTGGCTGCCGGTGCATCCTCAGTTTTTTTTGCAAAGGTTACCGGTGAGACTCTGTCTGAAGCCTTTCTTGAAATTTTGAAGCATATACCTGAAGGTGCCCCTGTTGTATGTGAATCACCGGCATTGAGGTATTATTTCGACCCCGGACTGTTTATTGTTATGAGGTCGCTTTTAGAAGGCAATCAGAAGGATATTGGAGAATTGTTAAAGTTTTCACACAAAGAGTTTACGCTCAATGATATATCCGGCAATAGACAATTGCCTGTTGGTTTCAGTTACGGGACATGGTTCAGCCTCTGACAGGCATCAGCCGACTTCACTAATATCCGATATATCGCTTCCAAGTTTTGCCTTTATTCTCTGAAGGTCGTTCTTCATGGCAGCGATTGACTGGTATATTTGCTTTTCAGGAAGTACGGGTTCGGGAAGCTCACTTGAGATGTAATTGACAAATTTCCATATCTCCTTTACTTCATTTATATGTACCTCATATGGCTCGTAAAGAGGATTAAGTGAATAGAGTACAAGCTTTCCGGTTTTCAGGATGTTGTTCTCAAGTATTTTGAAAACGATTCCATCATTCAGTGTAAAGACTATGTATGCTTTACCGTTCACAATATTCATCCAGTCCTGGACAAATTCTCCCGTAACCCATGAACCGTCGGGTATCGGGTGCATTGAGTCGCCCTTGAGCTGGAATGTTCTGTATTTTCTTTTGTTTGAAAGGAAGGGAAGTGTAAAGACCGGCAGTTCACCAATATATTCCGGATCGGCATATCCTGTTGTATAACCTGCTTTTGCCTTCTCAGCAACAAGTTCGATGTTTTCCCTGTTTTCGGAATTTACGGTGGTAGTCAGTACCCTCAGGTTGCTTCCCTTTACATATGCATCATATCCTCTTTCCAGTTCTCCAAGCTGGCTTTCCGACAACCGTGTCATATCAATCTTGAGAAGAGTGTCGATCGACATGTTGAAATAACCCGAAAATGATATAAGTATATCTATTCCCGGCTGGGCTACTCCGTTCTCATACCCGCTGAGTGTGGAACGTTTCAGGTTAAGGGCTGCAGCAACATCATCCTGGGTCCTGTCCCTCCTTTTTCTTAAAAATTTTATGTTCGAAGCAAAATACATATGAAAATTTTGATTATATTGTAATCATATATTTGATTAATTTTTAATCAAAAATATGTAATAATTATTTAATGTGCAAATTATTTACAAAAAAAGTATAGAGTTAGCTAAAGTGTATGGCACTTAAAGTTGAAAGAAGGTACGAGTGAACTAAAGTTTAAAGTACTTTAAGTTAACTCAAGGCACTCTAAGCACTCTAAGTACTCGTAACTTAAAACAATGTTTTTATCAGGCAACACAGAACGATCGGTACTTCACCTTGATATGGACACATTTTTTGTATCGGTGGAGAGGCTTAAAAACAACAGGCTAATGGGGAAGCCTGTGATAATAGGCGGCATGTCTGACCGCGGGGTGGTGTCGAGTTGCAGTTATGAAGCACGCAAATACGGAGTCAGCTCGGCGATGCCGATGAAAATGGCAAGGAGCATGTGTCCCGATGCCATTGTTATAAGGGGCGACATGGAGATGTACAGCAACTACTCGAATATTGTGACAGGGATAATTGCTGAAAGGGCTCCCCTTTATGAGAAATCCTCGATCGACGAACATTATATCGATCTTACGGGTATGGACCGTTTCCACGGATGCTATAAATGGTCGCATGAACTGAGGCAGTATATAATAAGGGAAACGGGTCTTCCGATATCCATAGGTCTGTCGGTCAACAAAACAGTATCTAAAATTGCAGCAGGTGAGGCAAAGCCTAATGGTGAAAAAGAGGTAAAAAAGGAGATAGTACTGCCTTTTCTCGATCCGCTGTCGATAAGCAAGATACCAATGATAGGACAGAAAACCTATCATACACTTCGCTCGATGGGTATTGCAACGATTTACACACTGAGGAACATACCAATAGAGATGCTCGAAAACCTGATGGGAAAGAACGGAACCGAGATATGGAAAAGGGCGAATGGTATCGACTCATCACCGGTAATAAGCTATTCGGAGCAGAAATCGATAAGTACCGAACATACATTCGAAAAGGATACAACCAATATCGTACGTCTTAACCAGATCCTGGCAGGAATGGTCGAAAAGATCGCCTACGAACTGCGGAAACATGAAAAGCTAACATCATGCGTGACTGTAAAAATAAGGTATTCGAATTTCGATACCCATACTCTTCAGAAAAGGATACCCTACACTTCATTCGATCATGTGCTCGCCGATGTTGCAAAGGAGCTTTTCAGCAGGTTGTATCAGCGCCGCATGCTGATCAGGCTCATAGGCGTCAGATTCAGCCATATGGTAAGAGGGGTTCAGCAACTCGACATGTTCGATGACACTCCTGAAAAGGTAAGCCTATACATGACAATGGATAAGATCAGAAAGCGTTTTGGCCGCGATGCAGTGCGGAGGGCCGTCAGTGTGATGACGGTAAGCGAAAGGGAGGAAAAAGCCCTTAAACAGCTTGAAAATGCCATTAATGAGCAGAAAATGATGGAGGAGAGGTTGAAGGGTTACAGGATGTATGGATTTTGATGTATTTAAACTGCCATTCATATTACAGTCTTCGCTACGGTATGATGTCCGTGGAACAGCTTGTGCAGAACGCAATAAAAGCAGGGGCCGAAAGCATTGCCATAACCGACATCAATAACTCGACGGGGATACCCGAATTTGCTGGGGAATGTGAAAAGAATAACATAAGGCCTGTCGCAGGAATTGAATTCCGGAACGGCAATGAACTGCAGTATGTAGGCATAGCCCGGAATAATGAAGGACTGAAAGAACTGAATGATTTTCTCTCCAGACACAACTTCGAGAAAACACCCCTTCCCTTTCCTGCTCCACGCTTTTCAAATTCATATATCATTTATCCGTTTCAGAAAATACCCGAAAGAAAGCTGTTTGAAAACGAACGTATCGGAATAAGGATAGCTGAGGTTAACAGACTGATAACCATGACTGAATCATCAGCGAAGACACAGATGGTACTCCTCCATCCCGTTACCTTCGCCTCAGGCGATGATATCTTCATTCACAAAAGCCTGAGAGCTGTCGACAACAACATCCTGCTCAGTCACCTGAAACCTGACCAATGTGCCCGTGAAGACGAATTTTTCAGGGAACCGGGCTTTGAAGTAAGTATCTCAGACGCTCATCAATATATAATTGAGAACACAAAAAAGCTGATTAACGACTGTTCCCTTGATTTTGACCGTAACAGCCTCAAGAACAAAAAGATATTTTCGGCAAGCCGCTACGACGACAAGCTTCTGCTCGAAAAACTTGCCTGGGACGGAATGATTTACAGATACGGAAAACAGAACAGCGAAGCAAAAAGAAGAATCCGTCATGAACTCGAAATAATTGACAGGCTTGGGTTTTCTGCCTATTTCCTCATTACCTGGGATATTGTAAGATATTCCATGTCGAGGGGCTTCTACCATGTGGGCCGGGGCAGCGGGGCAAACTCGATAATTGCATATTGCCTGAAGATCACCAATGTTGATCCCATCGACCTTAACCTTTACTTCGAACGGTTCATCAATCCGAAACGAAGTAGTCCGCCCGATTTTGACATCGACTACTCATGGAAAGAAAGGGATGATGTTATAGATTATATTTTCAAAAGGTACGGGATGGCCCATACAGCCCTTCTCGGAACAATGAGCACATTCAGGGGAAAATCAATTGTAAGAGAGCTTGGCAAGGTGCATGGTCTGCCAAAGGAAGAGATAGATGCTCTCATAGATAATCCTTCATCGGAAACCCACAGGAACGGGATTACAGAAACTATTTTCTCGACAGGACTAAGAATAACTGACTTCCCTAATATGCGCAGCATTCATGCAGGCGGGATCCTTATCTCCGAAGAACCAATGACATGCTATACAGCCCTCGACATGCCTCCGAAAGGTTTTCCTGTGACACAATGGGATATGTATACTGCCGAGGAGATCGGATTTGAGAAGCTCGATATCCTTAGCCAGAGGGGAATCGGCCATATCCGCGAAAGCGCTGAAATAATAATGAGAAACCAGTCGGTGGATGTCGATGTCCATGCAATCCAGAAGTTCAAGAACGATACCAGGGTTAAGGAATATCTGAAAACAGGTGAGACAAAAGGATGTTTCTATATCGAGAGCCCATCGATGAGAGGGCTTCTCCAGAAACTTAAATGCGATGATTATCAGACGCTTGTTGCAGCCAGCTCAATAGTACGTCCGGGAGTGGCCCGGTCAGGAATGATGAGAGAGTACATCTACAGGTTTCATAACCCCGGGAAGTTCGAATATATCCACCCCGTAATGAAAGAACAGTTGGAAGAGACATTCGGTGTAATGGTCTATCAGGAAGATGTATTGAAGGTATGTCATCATTTTGCAGGTCTTGATCTTTCCGATGCCGACACCCTCCGCAGGGCAATGAGCGGCAAATACAGGTCGAAGCAGGAGATGCAAAGAATCGTCGACAGGTTCTTTTCAAACTGCCGCGAAAAAGGTTACAGCGAAGAGATAATAAAAGAGGTATGGAGACAAATAGAATCATTCGCGGGATATTCTTTCTCAAAGGCACATTCAGCATCATATGCCGTTGAAAGTTTCCAGAGCCTTTATCTGAAGGCCCATTTTCCCCTTGAATTCATGGTTGCAGTGATAAATAATTTCGGAGGTTTCTACAGGACATGGGTATATGTTCATGAGGCAAGACGGTACGGAGCAAATATTGAAGCCCCATGCGTCAACAAAAGCACATATAAGACAACGATTTATGGCAGAGACATCTATCTTGGTTTCATTCATATAATGAACCTGGAAGAAAAGCTTGCAAGGACGATTGAAGAGATAAGGAATGAAGGTGGACCTTTTAGTGATCTTAACGATTTCGTAGAAAGGGTATGTCCTGGCCTGGAACAGATTATCCTTCTGATCAGAACCGGGGCATTCAGGTTTACAGGAAAGCTTAAGGCAGTTCTTCTCTGGGAGGCTCACATGATGATGAACGGGAAAAAACATGAAAGCATCCGTCCCCTGTTTTCCCAGCCTGTACGCAGCTTCAGCCTTCCCGAACTTGCCTGCAATAACCTTGACGATGCCTATGATGAAATTGAACTGATAGGATTCCCTGTTTCAATGAGTTGGTTCGACATGCTGGAAACATCCTTCAGGGGAGAAATAATGGCCCGCGAACTAATAAACAACACAGGTAAAAAGGTAAGGATGGTAGGACATCTGGTCACTATCAAATATATTAAGACAATAAAACGTGAGTGGATGAATTTTGGATGCTTCATTGATGCCGAAGGTAATTTCTTCGATACTACCCATTTTTCGCAATCGCTTATTAACTATCCGTTCAAAGGCAGCGGGACATATCTGATTCTTGGAAAGGTTGTCGAAGAGTTTGGATTTGCTTCCCTTGAAGTTGAAAAACTGGCAAAACTTCCTGTAAGGCCTGATAAGAGATACGGATGACCGGTTTGCCTGCACTATCCTGAATAACCATCCTTGTTCTGATAATTATTGGAATCCCTGAACGAGGATTCATCAGAAGAAATTGCCATCTTCCTGAATCCGCTAACCCAGAAATAAATGAACAACGGAACAAATATAACGAGCATCACAGGCGACTGGCTCATCAGGAGAAAGTCATATATTCCGTGAAAAACAAATGGCATGAAAAAGGCAAGGAACAGGAAAAGGGACCTGTAATTCTCTGAAAATCTTGCCTTGCTGAGATAAAATCCCATAACTATGCCAAACAGTGCATGAGCAGGCACGGCAGTAATGGCACGGATCATCCCTACCCCCACTCCGCCAGTGAAAACATAAAGAAGGTTTTCAATAGCTGCGAATCCAAGGGCAATATAAACAGCATAAACAATACCGTCAAATTTCTCATTAAAATTTCTGTTATTCCAGAAGAACAGCAGGAAAACAATATACTTGAAAGCCTCTTCTGTTAAGCCGGCTACAATAAAGGCAGTATAAGCAACATAGGCAAGACCTTCAGTTTCAGAAGCAGCGGATGAAAGGAACCTTTCAACGAGAACAACCGGAAGTACTATTGCGACACCCGCCATTAATGCACGCAACAGGATCGCCAGCGGTTCCTTTTCATATTTATCCCGGCTGTAAACATATAACGCAATGATCAGTACTGGGGCAAGAGATACAAACAAAAGATTATTAACCAGCATATTATCTTTACTACCTAAATTTCGTCCACCATACCACTTCTTTCTTTCCTCACTACTCACCAAAAACTACTCATTACTCAGGTCTCCTGTCTCACATCTTCCTCCTGCCTCTCTAATCCCCGCTCTGCCTTGAGGCCTTTATCACTCCCTTAATCGACTGGATCTTTCTTATGATCCCGTAAAGGACATCATTATTTGGAACAAGAATATTGAGGGTGCCTTCAAACATTCCCTCATCAAGTTTGTAGTTGAAACTTCTTACGGTTATTGTATAAGCAGCCAGGATATCAGCAATTTTGTTAACTATTCCTATATCCTCCACCCCGGTAACCCTTATTGTTGCAAGGAATGAAGGAACGTTTTTCGTTCTTGTCCACCGGGCCATCACGACCCTGTAAGGATATCTTGCCATCATATTATGCGCGTTGGGGCATCCGGTCCGGTGTATCTTTATCCCTTCAGAGATAGTGACAAAACCGAATATTGAATCGCCAAAAACAGGATTGCAGCATTTTGCAAGCCTGTAGTCAAGTCCTTCAACCCTGTCCTCAATTACAAGATAATCTGAAAACTGAGGTGCAGCAAACTCCTTTTGCTCTTTTTCAGGCACTGCCTGGGGAGGAGGAACCGGTGTTTCTGTTTCTCCTTTCAGCAAAATCTCCTTTATTTCAAGGAGATCTGTTTTCCCCGACTCAATATTGCAATACAGATCCTGAGCCGTTTTGAGGTTATAATGAACTATGAGCTTCTGAATTACAGCATCACCATAATTTATCTTCCAGTTTTTAAGGCGACGCATGAGTATCTCCTTCCCTTCAGCCGCTGATCTTGTCCTCTCTTCGCTAAGAGCCTGCTTAATCTTTGCTTTGGCCTTGCTGGTAACCACAAATGAAAGCCAGTCCTGCTTGGGTTTCTGGTTCTTTGACCTCAGAACCGAAACATGATCTCCATTTTGAAGGACATATCTTAAAGTAACATTTTTCCCATTTACTTTTCCACCGACGCATGATGCACCCACTGCGGTATGTATATCGAATGCAAAATCGAGAAGTGTCGCTCCTGCAGGAAGCTGCCGCAGATCTCCTTTTGGTGTAAACACAAATACCTCATCAGTATAAAGGCCTGATCTGACCTGGTCGAGAAAATTATCATCCTCCTTCTCAGACGATTCGAGGATTTCTCTCATTTTTGTAAGCCAGGTGTCAAGTCCGCCTTCCCCTTTTAAGCCTTTGTACTTGAAATGTGCAGCAAGGCCCTTTTCGGCTATTTCATCCATTCTTGCCGATCTGATCTGAACTTCCACCCACCGTCCTCTCGGACCTATAACAGTAGTATGAAGCGACTCATAACCATTTGTCTTGGGTACTGAAATCCAGTCGCGAAGCCTGCTTGGATTCGGCTGATACAGATCGGTTACTATAGAATATACCTTCCAGCAATCCGATTTTTCATTTTCAGGTTTGCTGTCAATAATTATTCTTATAGCAAACAGATCATAGACCTCATCAAAATCAACCCCCTGTTTCTTCATTTTCATCATTATCGAATGGACTGACTTGGTACGGCTTTTAATTATGAAATTAAAACCCTGTTTCTCAAGCTGTTCATGCAAGGGAGCAGAAAATTCCTTTATGAATTTGTTTCGTGATGCAGTTGTCTGTTTAAGGCGATGGTCAATAAAATTGTACTGATCAGGTTCGAGATATTTTATGGCCAGATCTTCCATTTCCGACTTTAAATTGTAAAAGCCGAGGCGATGCGCAAGTGGGGCAAAAAGAAAATAAGTTTCGGAAGCCAGAGGTATCTTTTCCTTCTCAGGAGCATTATCAAGCTTCCTCATGTTTTCGAGCCTTTCAACAAGCTTGATAAGTATCACTCTTACATCATCAGCAAGGCTGAGAAGGAGTTTCCTGAAATTTTCAGCCTGATATGATGATTGCATTGAATCGAGCCCTGTAATACGGGAGAAACCATGAAGTATCTCAACAACCTTTTTGCCAAATTCCTTTTCCAGATCCTGATCTGAAATCCCAAGTTTGTTATAGGTATCATGAAGAAGCGCTGTTATGATGGACGTCATCCCCAATCCAAGTTCTCCTCCGACAATTGTCGCAACCGACAGCGCATGAAGAATCTCAGGTTCCCCTGTGATTGTCCGGTTATTTTTGCAGGCTTCTATTGCAAGGTCGAGCGCTCGTCTGAGCCTGAGTTTCTCTTCTCTGGGAAGAAGGGTGGATCCTGCTGCCCTTAGCAATTTGCGGTAAGCTGTATTTATTTTTTGTGCTTCCAAAACAGATGATCCTGAGTGCTGACATCCGGCCTCTAAGGTAATTAATAATGATGCACCAAAATAGCAACAGACTATAAATAATTATACGGATTTCATCGCAGGAATGTTTCAGATAAAGGGTTTGTCAGGGCTTTTTGCCATTTATTTTTTCAAGGTCCTTTAGCTCATCCATTCCTGTATCCTCCGAAAGCTCCGACAGGCTTTTAAGGTCGAGGTCGCCCTTTATGGAAATAAGAGTATTTCCGCCAGGGCCACCGGTAATTACAATAAGCTCTGAAATCCTGTCTCCCTTTTGCTTTATCAGGAATTTTGTTACATCCTGCCCTTCCTTTACATCCATCAGCTCTTCATAAACTGAAAAATCGAGCTTTTTCCCAAGTTCCCTGTAAAAATTAACACCCTGATTAAGGGTTGAATCTTCCACAGACAGTATTCTGATGGATGAAAGCCTGTTAATTACATCCTTTTGATTCTTCGGTTCATTTTTGCCGGCAAAAAGTCCAAGCAGCTTGCCTGAAATGGTGACAGTAGTGAAGCCATTCCTGTCGGCATATTTATTGAATAGCTGGTCGACAGCATCCGTCTGGGCGCTGACCATCGCAGTGATCATAAGAGCCGGAATAATGAGAATCAACCTTTTCATAGCATGTGTTTTTTATATATTTCTGACAATATTTTAATTGTTCCTGTTTTCTGTTCCGGTTTTCTTCATTGTCTCAAGTGCACTGTTCAGAGGTTTCATCTGTTCTTTGAAAAGCGAAGCCGATCTGTTAACTTTTTGAAGTCCCTTTTCTGTCTCGATTTCCATAAGCTTTATTTTGTCGAGAGCCTTTGTTCCCTTGTTCAGTCGGGCTGAAACGTCGTACAGTATTTTCATTGTTTCTGCGTAGGCAATCTCCGGATCGGAATAGGTATCTTTCACAGGCCGTTCATTAAAGAAGAAGAAATACGATCCTGCTATGATAAGGATTGCTGCTGCCGCACCTGATAAAACCGTAAAAAGTCTTCTTTTACCGTATTTACCTTCCGCGACATCGAGAGCTGAAAATATCCTGTCTTCAAAGCCGGCCGTTGGTTCAGGTATTTCTCTGCTGTCAGAATAAAATCTGAAAACAGCCTGGTCTTCCTTCATATCGTCCGGAACATCACTCCTGCTGAAGAAATCCCTGAGAAGGCTTTCTTCCTTAAGTGTACATTCACCTGAATAGTACCTGTCAAGCAGTTGTCTTATTTCTTCCTGATTCTTCATAAAACTTTTTATAATCATCACGGACCATTTTTCTGGCTCTTGAAAGGTTTACCCTGATAGTATTTATATTCTGGCCTGTCTTTTCTGATATTTCGTCATATTCCATTTCCTCGATATCCCTCATATAAATAATAGTCCTGTAAATTTCAGGCAATCCGTCAATAATACTCCTGATTGCAAGAAATGATTCAACAGATTCCATTTTTTCCTGCGGGGAGGATTCGTTATTGCCAGAGAACAAAAGCGGGTTCTGGTCAGAATTAACATAGCGTTTTTGTTTTCTTATAATGTCGATGCAGTAATTTTTTGTCATTGTGGTCGCAAGAGCTTCCACGCTATCATACCCTGATAATTTTGCATTCATTTTCCAGAGTTTTACCATTACTTCCTGAACTGCATCTTCGGATCCTTCCTGTGTTTTCAATATCCTGTAGGCAATCCCGTAAAGTCGTCTGCCAAGCTTTCGTACAAGATCATCAAATTCAGTTCTTGTCATTTAATGGGAGGCTTAATTCCTTACGGGTAAAGATAATTACATTATCAATCAATCAATTAATTAAGGTCAGAGAATAAATCATGACGATGGTTTTTCCTGACATCGGCGCTAAAGTCTTCAGCTTCCTTAAAAGTAATTTTACCCTTAATCTGGATAATAAAATTATCTTTTCCGCCTCCGATAAGAAGGAACTCATTTATTACCTTTCCTGAGGCCTTCACATACATTTTGATATCCTGGTCCGATTCCTTAACCGACAAATACTCCTCGTAATCTTTGGTTTCAAGTTCATGTTTTGCCAGATCGAAAAAGTTCTCAACTTTCATTTCTTCATCATCCTGTGCAAGAATACGGACCTCAGTCACATTTTTCGGCCAGTGACTATCCCTGTCATCATCTTCAGAACTTAAAAGGTTAAGGATGTTTCCGCTAAAAGTGACAGATACAAATCCATCATTGCCTGAGTACCGTTCAAAAAGCCTGTCGACAGATTTCTGACCGGAAGCATTAAGAACAAATAGTAACAAAATCATAATTCCTGAAATTCTTTTCATGGCAGATAATTTAAATGGTTAAACATTAAAGTATATCTGCATGACGAAATGCAGGAAAAATCATTACAAAAAAGTATAGAAAAATGCTGAAAGTTATTTGAGAGGCGATTCAGGTTCACGTGCCATCTCCCTGTAGTAACCCCAGTCAACCACATCGGGTACAATGCGCTGTAAGAGTGCCGTTAGCCGTCCGTCCCAGGTAAGGAGCTTGTTTCTTTTCTTCTTTTTTATGCCCTTAAGGATCCATTTTGCGACATATTCGGCTGACACCAGATTTTGTTCATTTCTTGGCGAATGTCCCTGTTCAGTCCCGTTTGCCGTAAGGGCATGCTTTCTTATTTCGGTGGCTGTAAACCCCGGAGCTATTATCATTACATGAAGGCCTTTTTTAAGATTTTCAATTCTTATTGTCTCCAGAAAACCGTGCATGGCAAACTTAGATGCAGAATATCCGGTCCGCCCCGGCAATCCGTGAAATCCGGCCACAGATGAGACTCCTACAATAGATCCCTTGTTGGCTACAATGTATGGAAGTGCATATTTTGTACAATAAACCGTACCCCAGAAATTTACATCCATCAGGCGTCTCAGCACATTAAGGTCAACATCATCGAAAAGGGCCCTCATGGAGACACCGGCATTATTTATAAGTATATGTATGGTCCCGTATTCCGAAACAGCTTTTTCAACAAGCCTGCGGCAATCATCTTCAATTGTCACATCGGTTTTCAGATAACAGGCTTCACCATTCGAAGCTTTTATTTCATGAACAATTTCGGACAGTTTCAGTTCCGAACGGGCAGCAAGAACCACTTTGCTTCCGTTTAAGGCAAATTCTCTGGCAGCCGCTTCACCAATGCCTGACGATGCACCTGTGACAATAACGACCTTGTCTTTAAAGATGTTTTGCATGGGATAGTATCAAGTCGGTTAATAGTATGCCAAAATAAAAAATTTCTGACGTTTTGGCAGCAGTTTTTTTTCTGTTTTTTAATTGTAAAAAATATATATATTTTTGGTTTGCGTTAATTTTATTCTAACTTTGCACCGCGAATTTTGAAAACATATCGGTTATGGCGGATTATTGAGCGCCCCGGTGTGTAAAAAGGCCGATGTTTCTTTAAATAGACTGATTCAGTAGCTCAGCAGGTAGAGCATCCCGCCTTGCGGGAGGGTCCTGCGTTCTTTAAATAAAAATGATTCAGTAGCTCAGCAGGTAGAGCATCCCGCCTTGCGGGAGGGTCCTGCGTTCT
>Ga0172375_10001151_pt1 | contig 42508 bp, 37 predicted proteins | sample LakKiv1m_FD_114537 | JGI IMG/M metagenome (GOLD analysis project Ga0172375, IMG submission 114537) | Freshwater microbial communities from Kabuno Bay, South-Kivu, Congo - kab_092012_11.1m | ecosystem: Environmental > Aquatic > Freshwater > Lake | place: Democratic Republic of the Congo... | reverse complement strand
GAACCACCTTCAGATATTATCTTGACTAACACGACTGTCAGTACAAGCCAAATACTGGTGGGGACCCTCATTACTGTGGATGGTCAATTTTTATTTGATTACACACTTGAAAACACTGGAGGGGTTTGTAATGCTGAAAATGGTGTAGATAATTCGTTATTCAGCATAAATGGCAGCGGTTTTGAAAGAAACCTAACCACCACCCCCGGAATGTATACGGTTTGCATCCAAACCACAGACGCCAATGAAGAAATATATCAAAAAGCTTTTAGTCTGATGGTTGCATTCGAACAACCCTCTGTGCTGGACTGGGACATCAGTTTGACAAGTAATGTGTTAATCGATGGAGATCAACCCGGCACTTTGGCCGGAACGATGATATCCACCTTACCCGAGACTACTTACGAATTGATAGAAGAAAGTCATTTCCCCGATTCTGCTCTGTTTGACTTGACACCGCAAGGGATTCTGACTATAAACTTTCAAGTGAATTACCTTCAAAAGCAATTCTTTCCTCTGCGTATATTGGCGACTGCTCCAGATGGAAGCAAGAAGTATTTGGATGTGGTGATTCGTGTGATGAAAAATGGTTTGGATAATGGGGCCCTCGCGATCGAAGATTCGGCAAGTGTCATGACTACTGACAAGGTGGTTATAGATGTCCTTTCAAATGATCTGATGAGCACCGGAGCAACCGAATGGGCATTTCATCAGATTGTGGAGTACCCCATGCACGGCGAAGCGAAAATTGGAAGCATTATCTACACTCCTGAATCAGGGTGGACGGGTGATGATCGTTTAACTTATAGGGCATGCGACAATTTGAATTTTTGCGTGACTGCCGCTGTATTGATAACCGTCACCCCCTTACCGCTGCCTCCGTTAACTGGTTTCCCTGCTGGAGAAATCACAAAACTTTCTTTGCAGCCATCGACCAACACCTATAACAAAACCAATGATCTGACCATTGAGATCCCTAAACTCGGAATTGACACCCAGGTAGTAGGTATTCCAGTGAGTTCAGAAGGTTGGGATATCACTTGGTTGGGGAATGATGTTGGCTGGTTGAATGGCAGCGCATATCCCACCTGGAATGGTAACTCTGTCTTAACAGGACATCTCTATGATTCAAATGGCCAGCCTGGCGTCTTCAAAGATCTGAATCAACTCAAATGGGGTGATAAGGTCATAATTCTGATAGGTTCAGAAAAATTTACTTTTGAAGTACAGGAGGTTATTAGCCTGGTTAGACCGAATGATTTAAAAACCATAATGGTGCATCGCGAACAACCCTGGCTGACCCTGGTCACCTGCCAGGGCTACGATCCAGAGACAAAAACATACCGTTATAGGTATATTGTGCGCGCTGTGCTGGTTAAGGTTGAATAAGTCTGGATTAGTATATTGATAAAAAAACCATCACGGTATGATCAAAATTTTTGTTGAATAATTGATCGTGCTTCACTGAACAGGGTGGAACACTAGTGCAAATGGTGTAGGACTAAGAGGAAAATTTTGAAAATAAATTAGCTAAAAACACTGCAAATTGAGGTGGTTTATGCCAATATAGAGTATGTGGAAATCATATATGTTTTTTTTGCCCTACGAGGGAGCTCCAATATCTTGAGGTAATAAGTTTTGGGGACATAATAATGGCTAGCAGCATTGCCAAATCAACAGTTTCCCAGATCCAATCATCCAGCAGGAAGGAAGTGCGTTCAGTTTGAAGCCAGAGAGCTAGCATGCCATTTTGAGAAAATATCGCGAAAGATACCATGGTCGCCAGACTGAAGATCGCCATGAGGATTGCAGAACCCGGTCCGATAAGGATAAGAGCGCCAACGGGCAGGGCAAAGAGATATATCTTTCCGCTGCTGCCCAAACCATGAGAAGCTAGGCTGATGATTCCGATGATATAAGGAACAATGAGAACTCCCCAGGCACGAGCTCTGGGATTTATTTTGCGAAATATCGCCAGTACGATGAGCAGAACGGTGAGGATGCCATAATAAATTACAATTGGCCAGAGACCGGTTTTAGAGCGGGCTTCAAAGATGGTTGCCACCATCATGATTGCTGCAGCTACAGATACTACAATTAGAAATGTATTCAGAATGGAAGTCCGCCAGGACTTCAGAGCATCGACACCTTTCTTGTTCTTCATGCTCCTCCTCGCACCGGAGCGAAATCTTCAACCGGTACTATTGAATAACTACATCATAGCATCTCTCGGGCGGTATTGCAGAGCCTCGGCTAGATGAATCGCGGAAATTGAATCCGCTCCACTGAGGTCTGCAATGGTGCGGGCAAGTTTGAGGATACGATGGTAGGAGCGAGCCGTCAGTTGGAGCTGATTGGTTGCGGTTTTCATTAATCCCCGCGACACATCATCCAGCGGGCAAAAACGGCGGACCTCACCTGTACCCATATCTGCATTGCACAATGAATAACTAACTTTCTCGCCAGAAGAAAACCGCTCCCGCTGACGTGCGCGAGCTTCCTCCACTCGCGCCTGAATGGATGTGCTGGGTTCACCCAGACGGTCATCACTAAGCTTTTCAAATTCCACCCGCGGAACATGGATGTGGATATCAATACGGTCCATCAACGGGCCGGATACCCGCTTTTGATATTTGGAAACTGTGCTGTTTGAACAGGTACATGGCCGGACAGGGTCACCATAATACCCGCAGGGGCAGGGATTCATGGCGGCGATCAGCTGGCAGTTTGCAGGGAAGGTCAACGAACCCTGAGCGCGGCTGATCGTTACTAATTTATCTTCGATCGGCTGACGAAGAACATCCAGCACACGCGTGCCAAATTCTGGCAGTTCATCGAGAAAAAGTACACCGCGGTGTGCCAGAGATACCTCGCCTGGGTGCGGCCAATTACCTCCTCCCACAAGGCCTGCATGGGATATCGTATGATGCGGGGCGCGGAAAGGCCGATTGCGTATGAGGGGAATATCAGGTGGTAGCTGGTCTGCAACAGAATAGATTTGAGTCACATCAAGTGCTTCTTCTATTGTCATGTGCGGCAAAATGGCCGGAAGGGCGCGAGCCAACAGGGTTTTACCGACGCCGGGTGGGCCGATCATCAAGACGTTGTGTCCACCAGCGGCAGCTACTTCCAATGCGCGTTTAACATGTTCCTGTCCCTTGATCTCACGAAAGTCAGTTTGCACTTGTACGGGAAGGGTTTCAGGATCGACCGAAGGAGTTGGGGCAATGGTTTTGATCTGTTTCAAATGGAGAAAGAGATCACGCAGGTTCCGGACAGGAATGACTTCCATACCCGGAATAAGGGCCGCTTCCGAGGCATCCACCTCCGGGACAATTACAGAATGGTATCCCTCTCGCCGGGCGACCGCCACCATTGGAAGTACACCGCGAACATGCCGGACGCTGCCGTCCAGCGATAGTTCACCCAGAACGACTGAACCATCCAGGCAGCCTGGATCCAGCTCATCCCCGGAAATAAGGACACCAAGGGCGATCGGCAGGTCGTATGCCGGGCCTTCTTTTCGGACGGAAGCAGGAGCCAGGTTGACGGTGATGCGCTTTCGCGGGTAGGTAAGCCCGGCATTTTTGATCGCAGAAAGAACGCGTTCGCGGCTTTCCTGAACGGAGGCATCTGGTAGACCGACGATAACAACACCGGGTAGACCGTTTCCTCCACCGGTATCCACTTCCACTTCCACGATGACCCCATCGAGCCCGATCACCGCGCATGAAAAAACGCGAGCAAGCATGCAATTAGTGTAGATGAGGGATATTTTCCTGTCAGGCACTGCGGGGCTGAATTACCGGGGCAGAGGGTGACTGGTATAGGAATGGGTATAATTAAAGGGGTGAAAAAATGCTGACGGTCCAAGAGTTGTTGGAGCATTACCGCGGGTTACCGGAAAGTTTTCTGGATGTCCTGGTAGAGATCCATAATCTGGTGGCATGGGTAAACCCGTACGCAGTGGAGGAAATTCGCAGGCAGGGTGTGGTGTATTACGATGGACAGCGCGGTGGGCCGGTTAAAGCTGGTATTTGCCAGTTGCTCTTCAAAGAGAATCAAATCCATGTGGCGTTCATTCACGGCGCATTACTGCCAGATCCGCAGCATTTACTGGAAGGAAAAACCTACCCGAAACGTTTTATTCGGGTTCGATCCTATGAAAGCGCTCCATGGGATGCGATCCGGGCTTTCATTACCATACATAACGCTCTGGATGTGGGGGATCTCCAGACCCGGGTAGAAAAATTACAAAAACTAAGCCAACATGGCTTTTAGCGATGCATTCTCTATCTCAGAGGCCAGATCCGCAGGTGTGCGCCCATCCGTCAGGTGTGCATAACGATTTGCGCCAAAATCCAGAAGTAACTGCACCATCTCTATCTGTCCATTGGCAGCTGCTGCATGTAGCGGGGTGTACTCATCTTGCTGGGTTTGATTGACATTGGCTCCATGCTCCAGCAATTGCCGTGCGATTGCCAGGCTCTGGCATGCAGTGGCAGCATGCAGCGGTGCCACTCGCATCGTATTACCCGATGAGAGATTTACATCCGCGCCGAGTGAAATAAGCCAACGGGTCACCTCGATTTGCCCAAAAAAAGCTGCAAGACCCAGAGCCGGGTAGCCATCTGGTGAAAAAGAATTCAACAGGGAAGGATCCTCATAGAGCAGACGGCGGGCGAGATCTTGGTCCCCCAACGCACATGCTACCTGAAAGTTTATCGGGGCTCCATTCTCAGCCAGAAAGGAAGCCATTTCTTGTTTACCGTAATAGAGCGCTGCAGCGATCACTGACGCGCCGTTATGATCTTGTTGTTCAAGCAAAGTTGGGTCAGCCGATACCAAATTTCGCACGGCTTCCACGTCACCCGCTTTGATGAGTAGGAATAAATCGTTCATGGATCAACAGTATATGATAAAGAGGAATAAGAATCAATCAAACATCCAGCCAACCTGTTACAGATTAGCTGGATGTGAGTGGTTCAAATAGAAACCGGTGATTTATATATTAGGTGAGAAAGCACCACGTACCATACTGTCATCAAAGAAAGTACTGCTTTTGCCAGAGGAGGCAAATTGATACACAGCAGCTGTATAGATCCCATTAAGGCAGCCATGGGCGAGACCGATAAATGCCAGTAGGAGCAAAACAGTAAAGATGAGAATGATACCCAACAATATGTATTGGGCATTGAAGGCTAATAAGATAGCCGGGATACCCAGCAATAATACGATGAATGTTGCCCCTCCGAAGATCGTACCTAATCCGAAATTCCCGATCAGTTGTTCACCCCAGGTCTTTTTTAGCAGGCTAACACTGCGTTGGATTGCCTCAAGCGGATTGACTCCTTCCACAGCGAGCACTGGCACCACCAGATAGGTGGCGATATTCCAGGCTGTTCCTGCAAGGGAACCAATGATGCGGGAAGAGCCTTTCCGGCGGGATAGAGCCTTCAACAGTACTCCGACCGTTGCAGCGATCAGTGCGTATCCAAAAATGGAGCCGAAGCGGCTGTTTGCGATGCGAAATCCATCTTTGACTGTTGGATCGCCACCTTCGAGCCGGATCAGGGCTGCTCCTACCAGAGCGGTGTTGGAGTAAAAGATCACAAGATATTGCACCAGGTAGAAGGCAAATGCAACCACTAGCCCGGCAATACCTCCCTCAGGGCTGAAGATGGAATCAAAGAAGCTTGAAAGAAACATAGGTATGGCAAAGGTTAAACAGACGATGATGATTCCGATGGTGGAGAGAATAGGAAAGAGTAGCAATTCTCTGTCTGCTGCCAACACTGCGGCTGCAGATTTGAATAATTTCCAACTATTGGTAAAGCGTTTCAATGTGTACCTCCTGGAGAAATATATCTTAGTATATACACAAAATCTACTTGAGGGTATGGGGTACGGTACTTTGCGGCATTTGCTGGTGTGGGATACAATACATTCCAATAATCCTGTTAGGAAGAGCGAATATGACCATGAATGAATCCAACGGGCTTCCGGCACATACCTGGCTAGATCGTCGACTGCCCCTCCCGCTTCAGAACTTCAACCTTGAAAAGGCAATCTACACACTGTTGCTTATACTGGCAATCATCAGCCGTTTTGCAATACTGGGGGAGCGGGTGATGAGCCATGATGAAGTGAATCATGTGAGACCATCCTGGGAGTTATACACAGGACAGGGGTACAGGCATGATCCAATTACCCATGGACCGCTGCAATTCCACCTGGTAGCGCTCAGTTACACCTTGTTCGGGGATACTGACTTCACATCCCGGTTGCCGGCAGCACTATTTTCGATTGCCTCAGTAATGATGGCATGGAAATTCCGTCGGTACCTGGGGAGACTTGGCGCGTTACTTTCGGGTGTCTTCCTATTAATATCTCCTTATATGCTATTCTACGGAAGGTATACTCGCAACGAAGCTTTCGTGGCTCTGTGGGGTTTGTTGACGCTATATGGATTATTAAGGTATTTTGAGGAAGGAAGAGAAAAACATTTGCTGCTGCTCGCAGCAATCACAGCATTACAGTTCACTACGAAGGAGACTTCCTTCATCTATAGTGCTCAGTTGCTGCTCTTCTTGCTCGGCTTCTTCGTTCTGCGCCTGTTTAAACGGAATTGGCAGGATATTCCGATTACTACCATTCCAGCCCTGCTGATAGGTTTATTAATGTGTGTAGCTGCTGGCGGATTCATGCTAGCAGGGAAAGCCCAGACTGTTGCTATAGATCCGACACTTGGTACCCAGGTCGCTGTCCCCTTCATTTACTCAAAGCTGCCAGTTATTCTAGTAGTTGGCGGAATATCGATGCTGATATTCGGCGCAATTCAGGTGATCCGCGGGGTGGGCATGGATACGATCCGGCGGGAACGTAGCTACGATCTGCTGATGCTAGTCGGCACCCTTGTTCTGCCACAGCTTTCCGCTTTACCGATTAAACTTCTTGGCTACGATCCATTGGATTATTCATCAGAAGGGTTGATACGCACCGGTATTGTGCTTGGAATCATCATCGGCATATCCATTGTGTTGGGTGTCTGGTGGCGAAAGCAGACCTGGTGGAAAGCGGCCGTGATCTTTTACGGTATTTTTATCATCTTTTATACCACCTTCTTTACAAACGGGCAGGGATTTTTTACAGGTATTATTGGTTCGTTGGGTTACTGGTTAGAGCAGCAAGGCGTTCAACGCGGCAGCCAACCTCTGTACTACTACGCATTGGTGCAGATACCGATGTATGAGTTTCTACCCGCTATCGGCACCATCTTGGGAATTTCGCAACTGGTCCGGCTATTACGAAAGAATAATACAGCCGATGGTGAAGCACAACCTGGTGAGGAAACGCGATTGGAGAGAAATGAGCAAGCCAAACACAAAGGGCTGCCCGATTATTCATCAATCATTATCCAAGACGCGCGGCGAGAAATTGAAAAGGATCCAGCGATTGTAAAACCATTAAAAAAACCGGAGCCATCGGATTGGCAGGGAAATGATAAAGTACAGATTCCCCGAGTTTTCTTGCTCTGCCTGCTGGTTTACTGGTCGCTGACCGCACTACTGGCATACTCCTACGCTGGTGAACGTATGCCGTGGCTTACAGTCCACATTACCTGGCCAATGATTTTACTGGCAGGTTTCGCTTTTAGCTGGGCTCTTGAAGGAACGGATTGGAAGAAGGTAGTGAATCGTCAGGGTGCCCTGACGGCAGGCGCGATCATCCTTGTCGCAGTTGCAGGTATCCGTTTTCTAACCGCGTTTTTTCAACCCACACCGCCATTTGCAGGAAAAGAGATCGAACAGCTTTCAGCAACTATGGCTTTTATCTTTGCAGCCACATTTCTGATAGGCGCACTGGCAGGGCTCATTTATGTTGTCCGGCGCTGGCCACAATATCCATACAGGCGGATGGGGCTGGTTGCATTTCTTGTACTACTGGTTGGTCTGACATCCAGATCGGCATATCTGGCGAATTATATTAATTACGATACCGCCAAGGAGTTCCTGGTGTACGCGCACGCAGCACGGGGTCCCAAGGATATTCTTAAGCAGGTGGAGGAGATTTCCCAGCGGGTGGCAGGCGGAAAAAACATGCAAGTTGCTTATGATAATTCTTCTCTGTATCCTTACTGGTGGTACCTGCGTGACTTCCCTAACCTGGATTATTTTGGGGAGAAGCCTTCCAAGACCTTGCGCGATATTCCCGTAGTGATAGTTGGCAGCCCAAATTATGGCAAAGTTGACCCGATTCTGGAAAAAGACTTTTACGCTTTCGAGTATATGCGCCTCTGGTGGCCGAACCAGGATTACTATAATCTTACCTGGGAGCGGATCAAAAATGCTATCTTAGATCCAAAGATCCGATCGGGGATCCTGGATATCTGGTTAAACCGCGATTACACACAATACGCAGAAGCTACCGCCAGTACTTCCTTGACTCTGGAAAGCTGGGAGCCTGCTGAACGGTTGAAACTCTATATTCGCAAAGACATTGCGGCTCAGATCTGGGATTTGGGTTTAGCTCCACAACCCGTGGTAGAACAGCCTGATCCATATGAGCTGGTCAGGGTACCTCTTCAGGCAGATATTGTGATCGGTGGGACGGGGACAGAAGCTGGTTTGTTTAATGCCCCGCGGGCAATTGCTGTGGCAAAGGATGGCAGCCTGTATGTGGCTGATTCCCGCAACCACCGCATTCAGCACCTAGGTGTGGATGGAAGTGTATATTCCACCTGGGGAAGTTTCGCGGATGCAGCGCAAGGGACGGCACCGGGAGGTACTTTCAATGAACCCTGGGGTATTGCCGTTGGTCCTGATGGCTCAGTATATGTTTCAGATACCTGGAACCACCGCGTCCAGAAGTTTGATGCCAACGGACGATTTATCACGATGTGGGGGTATTTCGGGCAAGCAGAGAAACCAGAAGCCTTCTGGGGTCCCCGCGGCATTTACGTGGATGCCAACGGAAAGGTCTTCGTTGCGGATACTGGAAACAAGCGGATTGTAGTGTTTAATAGTAATGGCGATTTTATCACCCAGTTCGGCAATTACGGTATGGATCCCGGGCAGTTTGATGAGCCGGTTGGTGTTTGGGGGGATAGTGTCGGGAACCTGTATGTGACAGACACATGGAATGCGCGCATACAGGTGTTTGCCCCGGATCAGACGGGTCTTCTTTACGGAGTAGTGAACAGTTGGGATGTCAACGCTTGGGATGGACAGTCCCTGGACAATAAGCCTTTCCTGACAGTAGGCTCTGATGGTCAGGTCTTCGTTGTTGATCCAGAAGGATACAGGGTACTGGAATTCAACCCGGATGGCAGCATCGCCCGTATCTGGGGTGAGTACAGCCCAGATGTGGATGGTTTTGGCCTGGCATCTGGAGTGGCTGTTGACCGAAATGGCGGTATCTGGGTAAGTGACGGTGGAAACAACCGGTTACTGCATTTTACACTGCCTTAAAAAATCCAGGCCGCTGAAGGGCGGCCTGATGTACTTTGTGGGCGGAACAGGACTCGAACCTGCGACCACATCGGTGTAAGCGATGTGCTCTAACCAACTGAGCTACCCGCCCAACGGAGTGGAATTATAACGCAGTTTTACTTTTTTGGAACATTTCATCACAGGGAGAAGCCATGAAGGTGCTCAGGTATAAGACAAGGGATGGCAGCCCACAAACCGGCTGGCTGCAGGAAGGCCAGATTGGTTTACTGGAGGGTGATTTATTTGAAGGGTACCAGCGAAAAGAACCAGCCATACCACTCGAGAGAGTCCAAATCCTTCCCCCTGTACTCCCCGGTAAGATCATTTGCGTGGGACGGAATTACCCTGAACATGCAAAAGAAATGAATGCTGAAATTCCACGCATACCGATCTTGTTCTTGAAACCTCCCTCTGCGATTATCGGTCCTGGGCAGTCGATCGAATTACCCCTGCAATCATCACAAGTGGAATATGAAGGTGAATTGGCGGTCGTCATCGGGAAATCCGCGCGCCACACCCAAGCGGATGATGCGCGGAGGATCATTTTTGGTTACACCATAGCCAATGATGTGACAGCCCGCGACTTGCAGCGGGCAGATGGCCAATGGACACGTGCCAAGGGTTTTGATACATTTTGCCCGTTGGGACCGTGGATAGACACTGATATTGACCCATATGATGTACTTTTGACTACTCACGTGAACGGGCAAATGCGTCAAATGTCCTCCACCCGGGATATGATCTTTCCCGTTTTCCAGTTAATCTCTTTTATTACCTCCGTAATGACACTTGAAGCTGGGGATGTGATCCTTACAGGAACACCAGCTGGTGTGGGGCCGGTATCAGCAGGGGATGTAGTTAAAGTAACAATCGAAGGGATCGGAGAATTAGTCTCTCCGGTAATCGCTGGTGGATGACAGATCAGGGCTGAACCGGTTCTGCAATGATGAATTTACGACCCCAGAGTGTACTCTCTCCCTGAATGATGCATGTTTGCAGAACTAACCTCTCAGGATGAGCATATATATGGGTGAATAAGTCAGCCTGAGAAATTACACTGCCATCACTGGCTATGAAGTTAGTGTTTGGATCCGTAGGGTTTTCTGAACGATATTCTAAATTCTGCGAGACTAAGTAACGAAGCTTTTTACCATCTCCGTAGATAAGCAGCACTGAGGAACCAGGCGCGAGTTTGGAGAAGTATTGTCCAGCCTGGTATACGTGGGCCAGCAGCCCGGTCGCTCCGTATTCTTCTGCAAGGGTAAAAGTATTTACCGTATTGGGAATCTCAGTGACGCCACCCTTACCGGCAGCGGTTTGAGGAATGACCTGTAACCCGATGTTCCCGGGCAACCATATCCCGACCAGATGAGAAGGATTTCCATCTGCAACCTGGGAGATGAATTCCTCCAGTAGATTCAGAGGTGTAGCAGGTTTACTGTAACAAGGATTCACAGTGCCAGTCATAGGGATAAAAGGCCGGTTAAATTGAACGATGCGGACATTGAATAGTAGCAGGAGACAGACAAATCGTAACAATTTCTGCGTGGGATGTTGAGCAGCAGGTTGCAGCAAGGCCATCGGCATGATATTGCGAGTATACCCTATTGATCGAGGCAACGGGGATTAAGGAAAGTCAGGTCATCAATGGTATAATACCCTCGAAAAACTTCGATCTGAGGAGACTGTGCATGTCTGGACATTCACATTGGGCAACAATTCGGCGTAAAAAAGGTGCTGCCGATGCAAAGAAAGGCGCTATCTTTACCCGGCTGGCACGCGAAGTTGTGATGGCTGCCCGCGAAGGTGGTGGGGATCCGGGGATGAATATCCGCCTGGCGATGGCGGTCGAGCGAGCCAGGGCACAGAACATGCCTAAGGACAACATCGAACGCGCTATCAAAAAAGGCACCGGAGAAGGCAAAGATGGCGTTGCTATGGAGCAGCTGTATTATGAAGGTTATGCTGGTCATGGTGTTGCTGTGATGCTGGAATGCCTAACCGATAACCGCAACCGCACAGTTGCTGAGGTTAGACATTTACTTTCTCGTGGCGGCGGAAGTATGGCAGAAGCTGGTTCCGTAGGTTGGCAATTCAAGAAGGCGGCGTTCTTCTCGTTCTCTATGGAAGGACTGGAAGAAGACAAAATCTTTGAGCTGGCTATCAATGGCGGTGCAGACGATGTGACTTTTGATGATGGTGTCGCAGAAATTATCGCCCCGGTGGAGCAGTACAAGATCCTCAGCGATTCACTCCATGCGATTAAAATCTTTCCGGAGGAAGCCGGAATTCGTATGCTGGCGACTAACGAAATTGAAGCGGAACCTGAAAAAGCCGTGCAGGTATTAAAGACTATTGAAGCCCTGGAAGAGCTGGATGATGTGGTTAACGTTTTCCACAATATGAAAATGTCTGATGAGGTCCTGGCAGCCTTAGAATCTGAGTAATATGCGTGTCCTAGGGATCGACCCCGGAACAGCCACCACCGGCTATGGGATCGTTGAAGACGGCCCGGATGGCGAATTGCGAGTAGTGGCGTACGGTACCGTATTGACCCCTTCTGACTGGCCAATGGCAGACCGTCTGAGGTCGATTTTTGAACAGCTGAATGATATTTTGCTTCTTCACCATCCGGATTGTGCCGCTGTGGAGAAGCTTTTCTTTTACCGCAATGTAACAACGGCTATGGCGGTGGGTCAGGCGCGCGGTATTGCACTGCTCTGTCTTTCGCTGGGCGGGGTGCCGCTAGGGGAGTATACGCCGATGGAAGTGAAGCAAAGCGTCAGCGGATACGGGAGCGCAGATAAAAAACAGGTACAGCAAATGGTTAAAGTTTTACTTCGCATGGATGAGATACCCAAACCGGATGATGCTGCGGATGCGCTAGCAGTGGCCATGTGTCACCATAGGGTTGAAGGAATGGCTCGGTTGGTACGGAGAGCGGAATGATCGAAATTTCCAGTACTGCCAATCCGCGGATCAAAGAGATCAAAGGCCTGGTAAATCGCAAAGAGCGGGAAGCAAGAGGAAAAGCATTCATCGAAGGATTGCGCATAGCCATTGAGGCTATCGACGAACAAGTGGAGATCGATACACTGGTGTATTGTGATGCATTATTAACCAGCCTGCCAGGCCGGGATGCGTTGATCAGGTTTTTAGCTCGTGAGCCAGAAAAGATCTTATCAGTCAGCGAGAATGTATTTCGCGCAATATCAGGAAAGGATGGCCCTCAAGGGCTGGCAGCGGTTATTCAGCAGCGTTGGTACAACCTGGAGGACCTTCATTACCAACCAGGTGAAGTCATTCTGGCACTCAATGAGCCGGCAGACCCGGGAAACCTGGGCACGATCCTTCGCACCGCAGATTCAGCGGGAGTACACTCTGTGATCCTGCTGGATCACACAACGGACCCGTATGACCCCACAGCAATACGTGCCAGCATGGGAGCCATTTTTAATCTGAAACTTGTCAAATCTCCGTGGGCAGATTTTTTTCAGTGGAAGCATACAGGAGGAATCCACCTGATAGGTGCTGCGGGAGGGGAGGGTTTCGATTACCATTTTGCTGAATATCCTACGCCAATGGTTTTGTTGATGGGCAGTGAACGCGAAGGATTGTCTGATGAGCAGAAGACAGCCTGCGATCAACTAGTTTCTATCCCAATGGTCGGACGGAGCGATTCACTAAATTTAGCCATGGCTACAGGGATCATTTTATATGAGATCATCAACCACTGGCGAGACAGTAAGTAGAAAGGACGGTTGTCCCTCATGATAGCAACCATACAGGGTGAAGTGCTGGAGATCAATGTGGATAATGCTGTGATCAACCTGGGTGGTCTGGGATTGCGTGTTTTCATCCCCGCCCCGGTAAAGCAGGCTTTGAGAATGGGTGAAGTAGCTACCCTGCATACCCACCTGGTAGTGCGTGAAGATGCCCTGACACTCTTCGGCTTCGATACCAGAGAGACACGAGATTTTTATCTGGTTCTGCTAGGTGTGGATGGCATTGGACCCCGCACCGCACTCGCAGTCCTTTCTACATTGACTCTCGAAGCAATCCGGCAGGCTGTCACCAGTGGGAAGGTGGATATATTTTGCCATGTCCCAGGGATTGGTAAGAAAACTGCGCAAAAAATGCTGTTACACCTGGAAGATAAGATCGGTGGTATCCATACTACCCCCTTAAGCTACCCGATACACGATAATGATAGTGAGATCCTGGCAGCGTTGACATCTCTTGGGTACAGTATCGTTGAATCCCAATCCGCTGTTCAATCCATTCCCGCAGACACCGGGGAGGATATCGAGAGTCGGTTGAAAGCTGCTTTGACTTATTTTTCACGATAATCTCCGTAGAACTAGACAAGGCATGCCGTTTCAGGTATCATATTCAGGTATTCTTATCCTATTACTCATAAAACTTTATCGGGGTGGGAGGATCGATGACGGATCTGATCAAACAGGTTACCGCGGAGCTGCAGCAAAAAATTGATGGGTTTCAACCATCCATCGGAGTAAAAGAGGTTGGTTCAGTCCTTGAATGCGGTGACGGCATCGCCCGCGTTGCCGGTCTGACCAGAATTCGTTCACAGGAACTGGTGCAATTCGCCAACGGGGTTCAAGGCATTGCTTTCAACCTCGAGAAAGATAGTGTGGGCGTAATCATCCTGGGCGAGTACCAATCGGTGAATGAAGGGATGTTGGTAAGCGCTACCGGACGCATCGCTTCGGTCCCAGTGGGTGATGAGTTGATCGGGCGGGTGGTTAATGCCCTCGGACAACCCATTGATGGCAAAGGGCCTATTGCTGCTGGCAAATTCCGCCCGATCGAGCGTATTGCCCCGGGTGTAATCGAACGCCAGGATGTGGATACTCCTGTGCAGACAGGAATCAAGGCGATCGATTCCATGATCCCTATAGGCCGCGGTCAGCGGGAGCTGATCATTGGAGATCGACAAACTGGCAAAACCGCCCTGGCTATTGATACGATCATCAATCAGAAAGGCAGCAATCTGATCTGCATTTACGTGGCTGTCGGGCAGAAGAAAGCTGCAGTCGCCCGTACAATCGCCATTCTGGAACAACACGGGGCGATGGAGCATACGATCGTCGTGATGGCTTCTGCCGACGAGCCCGCTGCCATGCAGTATATTGCCCCGTACGCCGGCTGCGCAATCGGTGAGGAATTTATGGAAACCGGCCGGGATGCGTTGGTTGTTTATGATGATCTGTCTAAACACGCCTGGGCATATCGTCAGGTATCCTTATTACTTCGCCGCCCACCAGGTCGTGAAGCCTATCCGGGTGATGTGTTCTACCTGCATTCCCGCTTGCTAGAGCGGGCGGCTCGCATGTCAGTGGATTATGCTATCGTGCCGACTGACTATACCAGAGAACAAGTAGCCGCGGGTGATGCGTTGGGTGGTCAGGTATATAAAGGCCCGCTATCTCAACACGTGGCAGAAGAAGCCCATAAAGCCATGCTTGATCATGGCAAGTTCAAAGTGCTACCAGTCGCAGGTTCAGGTGGATCCTTAACAGCTCTACCGATTATCGAAACATTGCTGGGTGATGTCTCCGCCTATATTCCTACCAACGTCATTTCCATTACGGATGGCCAGATCTACCTCGAATCTAACCTTTTCAACGCCGGCATACGGCCAGGTATCAATGTCGGTATCTCAGTCTCGCGTGTCGGTAGCAGTGCTCAGACTAAAGCGATCAAACAAGTCGCAGCCCGTTTGCGTATGGACATGGCCTCATACCGGGAATTGGCGGCATTTGCGCAATTTGGTTCGGACCTGGATAAAGTCACACAATCACAACTCAGCCGCGGTCAGCGACTGCAGGAGATTCTGAAGCAGGGACAGTATGCCCCAATGACATTGGCCAATCAGGTTGTTTCCCTATTTGCGGCTACCAATGGATATGCGGACGCCATACTGGTAGAAAAGGTGCGTGCCTGGGAAAGTGCCATGTTGAAGTATATTGAAACTTCATACCCGGATATCACCCGGGACATTACAACAAAGAAGCAGATAACGCCTGAGACTTCAGAAAAGCTCAAACAGGCACTGCAGACTTTCAACTCATCCTGGGTAGCTTAACAGGTAGCCTATGCCTTCCGCTCGCGAAATGCGGCTCCGTATCCGGAGCGTAAAGAATATCTCTCAGGTAACCCGTGCTTTGCAGGCTGTATCAGCCAGCAAGGTACGTAAGGCTGTTCAGGCTGTGACTGCGACCCGCGCTTATGCGGAACAAGCCTGGAAGGTATTAATCCACCTGTATGAACAACCTGGTCACAATTCCTTGCACCCATTGCTGCGGGAGCGTGAGAATCCTCGGAATATACTCGTAGTGATCATCACAGGTGACCGCGGACTGGCAGGTGCGTATAATACCAATATACTAAAACATACCTTGCAGTATTTTAAGGATAAAACCCAGCAGGTAAGTTATATAGCTGTAGGCCGAAAGGGTCGTGATTTGCTGCTTCGTCGTCGCAAGGATGTGATTGCAGATTTCAGCAATCTGCCGGCAGCCCCGGCATTCAGCGATGTATCAGCTATTGGTAAGCTGGCTGTGGATGATTTTCTTGCGGGAAAGTATGACGAAGTTTTTTTGGCATATACTGATTTTGTGAACATGATTTCGCAAAAGCCCGTCATCCGTCGTTTACTGCCATTTGAGTTGGATAGTGATAAACAGGTGATGCAGGGTCTGGGTCAGAGTAGGATACACGCGGCATTTACATACGAACCTGAAATGGAAGAATTGCTGGGATATGTCATTCCAAGGTTTACCGCTTTGCAAGTTTATCAGGCGATCTTGGAATCCATAGCCAGTGAACATGCTGCGCGTATGGTAGCGATGCGTAACGCTACCGATAACGCTGTGGAATTAAGTGGTCTGCTACAACTGGAATACAACAAGGTGCGACAGCAAAGTATCACCAATGATATGCTGGATATTGCTGGCGGCGCTGAGGCTTTAGCAAAATCAGCAGGTTAATACTGTCTTTACTGGCGGAGGAGATACATGGATAAAGCAACGGGTCAGGTGGTTCAGATCATGGGCGGTGTGGTCGATGTCGCATTCATCGATAGTGATATACCCATGTTATATGAAGCCCTGGTAACACAATCTGATGAAGGAAAAGGGCTGACTCTTGAAGTCCAGAAAGATCTTGGCTACGGCATTGTTCGATGTGTAGCGATGGATTCAACCGACGGGATGCAGCGGGGCATGGCTGTCCATCGCACCGGTGCGCCGATCATGGTTCCTGTTGGCCTTAAAACCCTGGGACGGATCTTTAACGTGTTGGGTCATCCCGTTGATAATCGTGGTCCGGTAGATTCGGACCAAAAATACCCAATTCATCGACAAGCACCGAGTTTTGAAGATCAGGTCACCCGTGTGGAAGTTTTTGAAACAGGCCTTAAAGTGATTGATCTGATTGCACCGTTTACCAAAGGTGGAAAGACTGGTATCTTTGGTGGTGCAGGCGTAGGCAAGACGGTCATCATCATGGAACTTATCCGTTCGATTGCAACGGTTCACCAGGGCAATTCGGTCTTTGCGGGTGTTGGCGAGCGTACCCGTGAAGGGACACAGCTTTATCGAGAAATGGTCGAATCGGGGGTGATGAAAGATACCGTAATGGTATTTGGCCAGATGAATGAACCCCCCGGTGTGCGTTTACGGGTAGCATTAACTGCTTTGGCTATGGCAGAGTACTTCCGTGACCAGGGCAAAGACGTCTTGCTGTTTATTGATAACATTTTCCGCTTTACAATGTCCGGTTCGGAAGTGTCAGCGCTGCTCGGACGTATGCCATCTGCAGTGGGTTACCAACCTACTTTGTCCACTGAAATGGGAGAACTACAGGAACGGATCACCTCCACCCGCCGAGGTTCCATTACCTCTATGCAGGCAGTCTATGTGCCCGCGGATGACTATTCTGATCCGGCGCCTGTGGCAACTTTCACCCACCTAGATGCGACCATCGCGTTGGAACGCTCGATCGTTGAGAAGGGTATTTATCCTGCGGTGGATCCGCTTGCCTCTACCTCGCGAATTCTAGACCCCAATATTGTTGGTGAGGAACACTATAACACCGCCCGTGAGGTCCAGCGGATTCTTCAGCGGTATAAAGATCTGCAGGATATCATTGCCATCCTGGGTCTGGATGAACTAAGCGAAGATGATAAACTCATAGTTTCTCGTGCCAGGAAGATTGAGCGTTTCTTCTCGCAACCAATGGCAGTTGCTGAACAGTTCACTGGTATTCCTGGCGCGTATGTACGGATTGAAGAAACGATCCGAGGTTTCCGTGAGATTCTGGATGGCAAGCATGATGACCTGCCCGAGCAGGCATTCTTAATGGTGGGTACGATCGAAGACGCGGTCGCCAAAGCCAAAACCATGATGTAAGAGAGGATCTGGATGACAATACGCGTAGTCATCACCTCACAGGACCGCCCGGTGTATTCCGGAGAAGCAGACATTGTGGTCATTCCGGGCACCCAGGGCGAGATGGGTATATTACCCAACCACTCACCACTCTTATCCACAATGAAGTTTGGCGTAATCAAAGTAAGGCATAAAGGCGAAGAGCTTGTCTTTACAGTAGCAGGTGGAGTTGTGGAAGTACAACCCGACCAGGTGACTATCCTGGCGGATGCTGCGGAAAATGTGGAGGAGATCGATATTTCAAGGGCTGACGCTGCGAGAAAACGCGCTGAAGAGTTGCTGGCGAAAGGACTCCCTCAGGATTCCGATGCTTATCTGACTTTGCAAGCCGCGCTGCAGCGTTCGAATTTGCGATTGGACTCCGTCCGAAGATACCGTAAATCCAGAATATAGTTAGTTTTAGAAAGGCGGGCAAAGACGAAAGTCTTGCCCGCCTTTTTATTTTATGTAATGGTAAACTTTCAACTGTAAGATCATCGTAATGTGTTCGCATGTATAATTGATACGAAAGGTAATTGACTTATGGCATTTTTCTCAAGGGATATCGGTGTCGACCTGGGCACCATTAATACTCAGGTTATTGAGGGCAGCCAGATCCTGCTGCAGGAACCGACGATCGTTTCCATTTTAGTTGAAGAAATGAAGATGGTGGAATGGGGTAGGGCTGCCGCAGATATGTACGGCCGAGTTCCTGAGAGTATTGAAGTATTCAGACCGCTGCAAAACGGTGTTATTGCTGATTTTGAGGTGACAGAGAACTTGCTGCGGGATATGCTCAGGCGGGTATCGGGTCCGATGGGCTTGATCAAACCGCGAGTCATGGTAACCGTACCTTACGGGGTGACAAGCGTTGAGCTGCGGGCAGTCCATGAAGCTTGCCTGGGAGCCGGAGCTAGAGAAGTAATGATCATCTGGGCACCTCTTTCTGCTGCACTGGGGGTAGATTTACCAATCAATACACCTTCAGGGAATATGATTATTTCTCTCGGTGGCGGTACGACCCAATCAGCGATCCTGGCTATGAATGGAATTGTATGTGCAGAAACACTTCGTGGCGGCGGTCTGGCACTCGATGAAGCCATCATTTCGTTTATCAAGCGTAAATACGGCCTACTGATCGGACAGCCTTCTGCCGAACAGCTGAAAATCCGCATCGGCAGCGCTATCCCAAACAACCGTATCGGGACCCTCGAGATTCAGGGACAGGACCAGGTGACCGGTCTTCCGAAGCCCCTTGAAGTGACCAATGATGACATTGTCGAAGCATTGGATGCTCCATTGAAAGAGACAGTGGCCAGCATTCGACGGGTACTTGAAAAGACCCCCCCCGAATTACTCTCGGATATCATTGATCGCGGTGCCGCGCTTTGTGGAGGTGGTGCTTTACTTCGCAGCATTGACAAGTACCTGACCAAATCGCTGGGCATCCCGGCATACTTGGTAGATAACCCGGCAACTTGCACTCTGGAAGGCACTGTAAAAGGAATGGCGGCATATCCGCAATTACGCCGGAACCTTCCACCTGCTTAAGGGGGCATATGCCATCACGAGAAAAGCGACAAGGTCAAGAGTTCAGATCTAAACCCCTCTGGGTCGCGTGGCTATTTCTTATCATTTGCTTAACAGCGTTCATTTTTATTCTCGTGTATGGATATTTTGATGTCATCTATGAATTAATGCAACATGGTATCGCTCGCGGTATCTCTAGTGGATATTTTTACGGTGCGTCAGCGGTATTACTGTTTTCAGTCATCTCAGGTTTGATGATACTTCTACTAACCCGGAAACCGACAAGAGTGATAGTCACTGCTGAGCAGATCTATGTGAGCCGGGGAAAAGAGGTATATACTCTTGCTTTGAATGCGATTACGCAATTGGATTTACAGGAGCGCGTAACCTATTATCTATTAATTCCGGTTCATCAACAGCAGATTCGCATTTCTACCGGAAATCAAAATATCATCTTGTATTCCAGCCTGAGGAAATTCAGCCAGCTAGCAGATTTATTGAGTGAACGCATTTATCCGGGGATTTTTATCCGCACCAGGCAAGCCATTCAGGCCGGTCAATCGATTGAGTTTGGTGAAATTACCATATCAAGAGATGGTATTATCTATCAAAATCGGTTCTATCAATGGAGTGAGTTGAAGGGAAGCTGGATAACAAAAGAAGCATTAATCATTCAATTGGCAGGGAAAAACGAAGAGAATATCCGATTGCTCGTCCGCAAATTACCGAACCTGCCAGTAGCGATCCGTATTTTGAATGAATATAATCGTGTAAATATTAAATGACAAGTGCCCCTGCGGCGACTCGAACGCCGGTTTTCACCTCCGGAGGGTGACGCCTTATCCACTAGGCTACAGGGGCATTGCAGGGCATATTTTACCACGGTTTGCACCTCACGATTTTCCGCAAGATATTAAATAACCGCTCGAGCGCTGTTTGTTGATTATTCCTGGTAACCTAAAACCAAAACAGTTGACAGACTTCCATTCCCCCAAACCATTCGATCGATATTGTGATGCAATCAGGAAAGCAGAATTATGATATTTGTGATAAAGTATCAGGCAATATTGGTAACAGGTATACTTTTAGTGGAAATGAGGAAAATATGAGAAAGATACTAGTTTCTGGGTTAAGTATTCTCGTTGTTCTAGCCGTGATATTCTTTGTGTTCACCACTGCCGGGTTCGCCAAAGCAGGGGATACGCTTTACCCCTTTCAGAGCGGGGCTGAACAAGTTCGCCTGCATCTCACATTGATTCCTGCAGCCAGATCCGCATATGCTCAGCACCTTTATCTAAATAAAATCATGGACCTGGAAGGATCCTCCGGACCCATCGACAGGAAGGTAACAGCCGCGGATCAGGCTTTGGATGTTCTGTTAGGTACACTTCCCGGAAAGTTGGTGAATGTTCCGCAACAAGAAGCACTCCGCCGATTTTACGAAATAGCTGACAAATCCATACAAACATGCTGCATAGGTTCGGATAGTGATGAATTGCAGCTTCTGCGAAAGAAGTGGAAAGGATTCGATCTACTGATCGATCTTTCATCCAAGCAAACTGTAGATTGGAAAATCCTCAGCGGGGAGGAGCTATCACCCGCAGCCAGAGCTTTATTGGCTGGGAAAAATACCGGGGAAGTAGCATCAGGCGAATTCACGCATGCCTGGTTTCCTTTGACAGGTATGCACCAGGTATTGGGATGTGACAGCTGCCACAACGAGCAGGGTACCGTAAAAGGCATCGTTTGTTCTGCCTGCCATACCGGCACACAACCTACCATCCATTTCCCGATGGAATGTTCTACCTGCCATACCACTGCCGGATGGCAGGGTGCTCAATTCGATCACGCACTGGCAAGCGGACAGCTATGCGCTACCTGTCATGGAGGGGATCAACCTGACAACCATTATGGATTGGATTGCAGCAGTTGTCATACCCCGGGTAGTTGGGCGGGAGCAAGCTTCAATCATCCAGCTGAACTAGTCGCTAATTGCCTTAATTGCCACAGCCCAAGGGCGGGCCATTTTTCAATCAATTGCGCCACCTGCCATCAGCCTGGCAGCTGGAATCAGGTTTCGATTAATCATGGGGTTTTAAAGACCTGTACCGACTGTCACAATCGGCCGGGAAATCATGTAGGCGGACAGTGCTCAGCTTGCCATGCGTATCCGTCCTGGAATCGTGGACATCCGTGGTTTCAGGTTAACCATAATGGTGCGGGAGGAAAATGCGCCACCTGCCATCCCGGTGGCAATGCGTATGTTACCGATTGTCAAACATGCCATAATGCGAATGGCGAAGACGGGCATGATGATTAAGGCGGCGTGTGCATCCTAGTCCCAGAGTTAAAGCTGACCTGATATTGCTGTTTGTCGCAGGCATCTGGGGTTTTAGTTTTGTTGCTCAAAGGCAGTCTGCTCAGGCAGTACCCGCGCTGTTGCTCAATGCTGCCCGTTGGCTTCTAGGAGGGGTCTTGATTCTACCTTTGATTGGATTCCGGCTCGATCTGAAAAGGGATTCACTCTATTGGATGCTGGCAGGTGGCGGGTTGCTGTTCGCGGCCAGCTATCTTCAGCAGACCGGGTTGAAATATACCACCGCGGGGAATGCTGGGTTTGTCACGGGGACATATGTCGTCTTAATTCCCCTCCTACTGGCTTCGATATGGAAACAGCGTACCCACTGGCTGGGGTGGATTGCTGCAATCGCAACCGGGGTAGGTTTATTTCTGCTAAGCCGCGATGGATTGGCAAAAATAAATAATGGAGACGCATTGGAGCTTGTGGGTGCATTCATGTGGGCTTTTCATGTGATCCTGACCGGCATGGCAGTAAGAAAAATATCAATTGGCCAATACGCAGCGGGTCAATATCTGTTTTGTGGGATATTAAACTTGATTCTGGGATGGATGATCCATCCTCATGGGTTCGGCTTGTTGTTACCGCAATGGGTGAATATCCTTTATCTCGGTATAGCAGCAACTGCTGTGGGTTTTTCACTTCAAGCAGTGGGGCAGCGCCATGCCCCACCGGTAGATGCTGCCGTTATCCTCAGCATGGAGACAGTTTTCGCGGCTTTTTTTGGCTGGTTGCTGCTTGGGGAGAAGTTCACGGGAGTGCAACTAGCAGGATGTGGAATTATCCTGCTAGCCATCCTTTTACCGCAGATAATCCGCAGAAGTGATAGATTCATTCCATCGCATGGTATCGGAGAAAGCTAAAAGATCAGCCGGGTTCTTTCAATCAGACATGCTGCAGGAGATACACCCAGAGCGGAGAGAACTTCATCTGGACGACCAGTCGCTGATTCTTGAGCTCGGAGGTGCATCTTTATAACAACCGCTGGTTTAGATTTCTCTATTTGTAGGTCAAGGATCAATGGGCGGATGTTGATGGGTTTTCCACGCCGTTCTGCTTCGCTTTCTATGCTTGCCAGCAGGGCGTTTATCTGCTGCTGAAGATCCAAAGGATGTATCTCTGGTGGTAGTTCGGCCAGGTATTCCTGACTGCGTAGCGCCACCTGAACTTTCGGTGCAGAAAGATCGATGGCTTCAATACTCACCAGCTTGATACCTGGAGGTAGAACTGGTTGAAGGCAAAGATCGATCGCTGAAGCGCACCAGTCTTTTTCAGTCCAGATATCCAAGATCTCTGCTGCACCGGTACACCCCAGTGGTAGCGCGGAGGCCAGTTGAATTTTGGGAAGCGGGTGAAAGCCCTGACTGTGCTCTAAAGCAATGCCTGCGCGGCGTAGTGCACGCATCCAGGTGTGTTGCAGGTCCAGATGCCCGGTAAAACGCATGTCGGTTGTTTTTTGAAAGGTTAAGCGGAATCTCATATCTGCACCTTTCGGTTTTCAGGCAAAGGACAAAACCAATCCTCAGATGCCTGGTCGTTGAAAAGTGGAACAATTCCACAGGCATGACATTGCTGTCGGCAATCTTCTCGAAAGGCGCCGAGGAGTGAGTTTTTATATTCTGTCAGCAGGTAGCTTTTTCGAACACCTGGGTGGATGTGATCCCAGGGCAGTGCTTCATCCAGTCCGCGAACACGGAATGCATAAAACGCAGGATCCAGGCCGATATCATCAAATGCTTTGAGCCAGGTATCGTGGTGGTGTTGATCTTGCCAGGCGTCAAATTTTGCTCCCGATCTCCAAGCCTGCAGAATGACCTCAGACAAGCGGCGGTCTCCCCTTGAAAGCCAGGCTTCCATCTGGGTATCTTTGGTATCCGTCCAGGATAATTTAATATTGGGGTTGCGTAATTGTGAGCGGAGCATATCCTGTTTTTTGCGAACTGAATCGGGGTCATCACATGCAGTCCACTGAAATGGAGTATGTGCCTTGGGTACAAAAGTGGATACGCCTGCATGCACTTTTACGCGGCCGCCGGCTACCTCACGACCAACCCGGTATACCTGCTGACATAGGTCAATAATGGCTTGTACATCTTCAAGAGTTTCAGATGGGTGACCGATCATGAAGTAGAGTTTGATGGTGGTCCACCCCCGAGAATAAATAGCACGGGCAGTATCTAACAATTGCTGGGTGCTGACAGGTTTGTTAATGATCCCACGCATTCGATCGGTAGCAGCCTCCGGAGCCAGGGTAAACCCACCGAGGCGGGAGCCTTTCAATTTATCCATAATTTGAACCGAGAACGATTCGATACGCAGGGATGGTAGAGAAATGACGATATGCTCGGTGGCGTACCTTTTTGCCAGTTCTTCAACCAGCTCTTCTATCTGGGTGTAATCAGATGATGAGAGGGAAAGGAGAGCGACCTCTTGATGTCCGGTTGCCAGCAAGGCAGCATCTACAGCCGCAATGATCTCCGCCACTGGGCGTTCTCTCACAGGGCGGTTGATCATACCTGCGTGGCAGAAACGGCAGCCGCGGGTGCATCCGCGCATGATCTCGATAGCAACACGGTCATGAACGATCTCGATATATGGCACAATAAAGTGAGTCACAGGCGGAGGAAGATGTCCCAAAATACGCTTGTGTATTGGCAGTTGGGCTGCCGGGTGTTTCGATATGAGAGCCGAGATCCGGCCATCCGGTTGATATTCCACTGAGTAGAAAGAAGGGATATACACACCAGGAATAGCAGCGAGTAAAGCCAGCAGGTCGGTACGCAACCCGCCAGCTGCTTTCCATTGCTGATAGGTTTCCACAATCTCTATGATTACTTCTTCCCCTTCACCTATGACAAAGGCATCAATAAATGCATGCATAGGTTCTGGGTTATAAGTGGCATGTCCACCAGCGATTACTAGGGGGTGTTCCTTCCCGCGCTCCACAGAGAGAAGCGGGATCCCTGCCAGGTCTAGAGTATTTAATACATTCGTGTAAAGAGATTCATAAGGCAGGGTGAACCCAAGGATGTCAAAATCGTGGAGCGGATGCCTGGTTTCCAGTGAGTAGAGGGGAATTCCATGCACACGCATTAGAGCTTCCATATCTACCCAGGGAGCATAACACCGCTCTGCGAGTACATCCGCCTGTTTGTTCAGCAAGTCATAAAGAATAGCAATGCCTAGGTTAGGTAACCCGATATCGTAGATGTCCGGGAATACTAGCGCGACCCGGGTTCGTACTGTTTGCCAGTCTTTCACCACAGAGTTCAGTTCCCCACCTGTATAACGTCCGGGCTTTTGAACTAGCGGTAAAATTCGGTCTATCTTTTGTGAGAGGGTTAAGGATGTGGGCATGGTTTACAGCATTCCTTTAACCATGCCGCCATCTACGGACAGCATTACTCCAGTCAGGTAACTGGCAACCGGGGATAGAAGGAAAACAGCCACGTTGGCAAATTCCTGGGGTGTGGCAATCCGTTTTAATGCTGATGCTTCAGTTTGCTTACGGCTTTCCTCATCAAAGCTGGTATTGTTTTTCATCGCTCGATCTGCCAGCAATCTGCTTGCCCGGTCCGTCGATGTGAAACCTGGCAATATGGAGTTCACCCGAATACCTTCGCAGCCAAGTTCAAGCGCCAGTGATTTTGTTAATCCAAGGACTCCGGCTCGCAGACTGTTTGATAAGATCAAATCGGGGATCGGTTGTTTTGCAGATATGGAGGTAATTGTTAATATGGATGGCGCAACTGATGCGCGCAGGTAGGGTAAAGCTGCATGGATGAGGCGCGCGTGGCTCAAGAAGGTTAGCTGAAACGCTTGCTGCCAGTCGTCCACTGTGAATGTCTCGAATCTTCCGGTTTGTGGACCTCCGGAATTAGTAACCAGCAGATCCAACCCGTGTAATTGACTGGCAGCCGCCTGGACAACTTCTTCTGCTTCCGCAGGAATAGATACATCTCCCCGGGTACCAAAAACGGGACCGTAGGATGATAGACTCATTCGGGCAGTCTCTAAATGAGACTGGTTTCGTGAATTTATTGTTACCGCTACGCCTTCATTAAGTAAAGTTTGCGCAACAGAATATCCCAAACCGCTAGTACTACCGGTTACAAGGGCTTTCTTCCCAGTTAGTTGTAGGTCCATAAGTCTATATGATCTCCAAATGTTGTGTTAATATAATCATTTCGGGAAAATGTATTTCGCACCAATCGAGGTAGGATGAAAAATCGGCTTGTATCACTCTGGCATCATCGCAGGCGCGGACAAATGTAAACTCTGCCTGACGAGGTAAATCTTGCATGGCAGTTTCCGCGATCGAAAAATTGTACGCCTGTCGCGAGCGTACGATAAATGGCTTGATCAGGCTGCGTTTTTCTTTGAGGGTAGTGGCAATTCCACATTCCAGTCTGAGGGTAAGTATTCCTATTCGAGCGGTCATTATCGTACTGATTATATCCTGAAGGCATGCGAAGCGCTGGTTTCTATAGAACATACAGATATATGAAGGGGTGGTGCTTGCAAAACAGACGGGCGGGCATTACAATGCTTTCCATTATCAAGAGTGAGGTACCATTGCAGATTGAGCCCAGTTACCAGGCGGCCCTGGATTACCTGTATACGTTCGTCGATTTCAGCCTGACCAGGCATTTAAGTTTTTCACCAGAAAAATTCAACCTGGATCGGATGAAAAAACTGCTGGATTTGATGGCAAACCCACAGCAGGCTTATCGCATTATCCATGTGGCTGGGACGAAAGGAAAGGGGTCTACCTGCGCGCTGATCGCGAGCGCATTGCAAGCCAGCGGTATGCGCACTGGCCTTTACACTTCACCGCATCTAATCGATTACGCGGAGCGGATTCAAGTGGATGGTAAAGCGATCACACACGACCGCCTGGTAAGAATGGTAGAAAACCTGAAACCTGTTTTGGAACAGGTACCTGAGATTACAACCTTCGAGATCACCACTGCTCTGGCTTTTGAGTACTTCAAGCAGGAAAATGTTGATTATGCAGTGGTGGAGGTAGGTTTAGGAGGCCGGCTGGATGCCACAAATGTGGTGGATCCGCTGGTATCGGTGATTACATCGGTTTCATATGATCATCAGGCTATCCTGGGGAATACTCTTGCTGAGATCGCTCGTGAAAAAGCAGGCATTATCAAACCGAATCGCCCGGTCGTTTCTAGTTATCAACAACCTGAGGCGATGGCTGTCATCACACACATCGCAGAAAGAAATCATTGCGCAATTGATATATCAGGTGAGGATGCGATGGCCCGTTCCATATCGTGTGATCTGAGTGGGCAAGTGTTCGAGATCCATGATTCTGGTGAAAATTTTCAATCTGATTTTGGGTCTGCCTTACGGTTTACTATACCATTGTTGGGGGACCATCAACTGGATAATGCAGTCACTGCATATCTGGCACTCAAGATTGTACAGAGGCAAGACACCAAAATCACATGGGTTGGTATTCAACAGGGTTTTAGTCAAGTAGTTTGGCCATGCCGATTTGAGATAGTACAGAGAGATCCAATTGTGCTACTGGATTCAGCCCACAATCGGGATTCCGCGATGAAACTCCGTCGTACGGTGGAGCGATACCTACCGGGTAAAAAAGTGGTATTGTTATTTGGAGCCTCAGAAGATAAGGATATCAACGGAATGTTGGAAGAATTGCAGCCGGTGACACGTCTTGTTGTGGCAACACAATCAATCCACCCCCGAGCTAAATCCGCGGAAGAGATCGCTGCTCTGGCACGAGAGTTAGGGATGGAAGCTTTCACCGGTTTACCCATTGAGCTGGGTGTTCGTTCTGCAATCCGCCGTCTGATGCCGGATGAAGTATTGCTGGCAACTGGGAGTATTTTCATTGCCGCAGCTGTAAAAGAGCTTTGGATCCATGAAATGAGAATAGATCAGGAGTCATATGAAAAATGATGAGTGGCAGGGGAATAAGGAAGATGAGCTAGATTACGCAGCGGCCATCCACCAGCGTACTGAGGAACTCTATCGCATCCAGAATGCTGAATTCGATTCGGATGGCTGTGTATCTTTACCGGTAATTCCACTACGAGAGCTGGTTGTCTTTCCGCACATGGTCTCCCCGATCTTTGTGCAGCTGCTGTCCATTGTCACAGCGATACAGGAAGCTCAGAAGAATAACCAGACGATGATTGGCCTGGTACAGCTGGAGGTTGAACCAACCACCCAAAACAAGCTGGATTATTTGCCGGTGGGTGTAGAAATGGCCGTGGGACGTTTATTAACCATGCCCGATGGAAATAGTTCTACGCTAGTACAGGGCCGTCGCAGGTTGGAGGTCTTGGATGTTTATTCGGGGAAATCTTGCCTGATGGCACGGGCCCGGTTCGTTGATGAGGATGTCAAGGTCGATAAAAAGACAGATGCTTTGATGCGGACGACCCGGGATCTTTTTGAGCGTGTCATCCAGCTGGATCGTTCTTTGCCAGATGAGGCTCATTTATTTGCCATGAATATCAATGAACCGGGTTGGTTGGCAGATATGGTTGCCACTACATTGTCACTTGAATTAAAAGATCGCTGGAACCTGTTGTTGAATACGGACCCGAAAGACAGACTGCGGCAGATCAATCATATTCTGGCGGATGAATTAGACGTTTTAACACTTGAAGACGAGATACAGAGCAAAGTGCAATCGGAAGTGGACCGCAGCCAGCGGGAGTTTTATTTGAGGGAACAGATGAAGGCTATCCAGACAGAGCTGGGCGAAGGCGATATCTGGACACGTGAGATCAGCGAATTGCGGAAAAAGATCGCGGAGAGTCACCTCCCTGTGGAAGTGGAAACGCAAGCGAACAAAGAAATTGAGCGGCTTCTGCAAATGCCTCCTATGGCGCCTGAGGTGGGGATTATACGCACCTATCTGGATTGGATCATTGACTTGCCCTGGGAAAAGGTCACCAGCGATAATCTGGATGTCAAACATGCCGCAGCCACCCTGGAAAACTACCATTATGGCTTGTCCAAAGCCAAAGATCGCATCCTGGAATATATTGCTGTACGATCCCTGATGCCTAAAAAACTCAAGCAGCCTATTCTCTGCTTCATTGGCCCTCCCGGTACCGGCAAGACATCTCTGGGAAGGTCAATTGCGGAAGCCCTGGGGCGTAATTTTGTTCGCCTTTCTCTGGGAGGGGTACGCGATGAAGCAGAGATCCGCGGCCACCGCCGAACCTATATTGGTGCAATGCCGGGGAGGATCTTGCAAACCATGCGCAGGGCGGGTTCCCTTAACCCACTCTTCATGCTGGATGAGATCGATAAGCTCGGTTCGGATTTCCGTGGGGACCCTGCTGCGGCACTTTTGGAAGTCCTGGATCCTGAGCAGAACAATGCTTTTTCTGATCATTATCTGGAACTTTCATACGACCTTTCCAAGGTAATGTTCATCACTACTGCCAATTCTGCCGGCAGTATTCCACCTGCATTGCTGGACAGGATGGAAGTGATCGAATTCCCCGGGTATATCGAAGAGGACAAGCTGGAGATCTGTCACCGGTTTCTAATAAAAAGGCAGCAGGAAGAAAGCGGACTGGAGGATGGTGAGGTTCAGATACCTGATGTCGCCCTAAGCAAAGTCATCCGTGAGTATACTTATGAAGCAGGTGTGCGCAATCTGGAGAGGGAAATTGGTCGGTTATTTCGCAAAGTTGCCCGCTTGAAATCCGAGAAGAAAGGCTATCCACGAAAGGTGACTCCATCTCTGGTGGAAAAATATCTCGGTCCGCCGCAGTTCTTTGCCACAGAGACTGAGAAAAAAGATGAGGTTGGCATCGCTACCGCTATGGCCTGGACCGAGGCGGGTGGGGATATTATGACCATTGAAGTGCTTGCTTTTGATGGTAAAGGCGGTTTGCAGGTCACTGGTCAGATTGGCGAGGTGATGCAGGAATCTGCCCAGGCTGCACTTTCATATATGAAATCACGCGCGAAAGTACTGGCAATAAACCCGCGTATTTTTGAACGGGCGGACATCCATATCCATATTCCAGAGGGTGCAATTCCGAAGGATGGCCCATCCGCCGGGATCACACTGGCTTTGGCTATGATCTCTCTCTTTACAGGTCGTGAAGTATATAAGGATGTGGCTATGACCGGGGAAATTACTTTGAGAGGACGTGTACTGCCGGTAGGCGGTGTGCGTGAAAAGGTCCTCGCTGCGCATCGTGCGGAGATTAAAAGGGTGATCTTGCCACAAAGGAATGTCAATGATCTCGTGGATGTCCCACGGCGTATTCGTACGGATCTGCAGATCATCCCTGTGACCACCATGGAAGAGGTGATTGCAGCAGCGCTACATCCGGCGAAACCAGTGGTGAAGAAAGCCCGGGCACCCCGAAAAAGCAAGGGCGCAGAAATGGTTCCCGTCACCCCATCAGAGCAATAAAATACCGGTTCAATACCGGTATTCACAGAAGCGCTTGGGTAGACTCTATTCGATCCGTGGAGGGGGCGGACGATGTTCCGCTTGGATTGCGCGGATTCCATTTCTCACCTGGGTGAGAGATTTCTCGATTTCTATCTCCAGGTGAGTGAGTGCTTCCACGACGTATTCATCTGCGTCCCGCTTCGCCTGTTCAGCTTCTTTCCTGGCTTCCGCGATGATCTTTTCGGCTTTCACGCGAGCAGCTTCACTGATGACATCTCTGGAAGTCAATTTATCAGCTTCATCTCTGGCTACCGCCAGGGTGCGCGAAGCGCTTTCCTGAGCCTGGGCAAGGATGCGATCTTTTTGTGCCATGATCTGCTGGGCTTTCTTTACTTCATCCGGCACAGAAACACGCATTTGATCGATAATATCCAGAAAGAGGTCCTCATCCATGGCAATACTATGAGTCAAGGGGATCTGTTTGCTGTTATTGAACAGTTCCTCCAGACGGTCGATCAAGTGTTGAATATCCATGGGCCCTCCATCAGTTTGATTGATGCAATTATCACGCCATTAATCCCGGAGAGATGTCATAGATACCGGGTTGTGATCCGGGTTCATACCGTCAAATTTTCTGGTTAACGCCTCTTTGACATGGGCTGGTACCATGCTAGTCACATCTCCACCCAGCGCAGCAATCTCGCGCACAGTGGTCGACGAGAGAAATGTGTGTTCCTCTGCGGTAATAAGCGCAACCACATCCACCTGAGGCGCCAGACGATTATTTGCCAGGGCCATTTTAAATTCATGCTCGAAATCAGAAAAGACACGCAATCCACGCACAATCACCTGTGCATCGATTTGACGGCAGTAGTCCACTGTTAATCCGCTGTATCCGGTCACCCGGATCTTGGATTCATTTGCGAAACTAATGCGAACATATTCCAACCGTTCTTCCGGGCTGAAGAGCAAATTCTTCAAAGGCCGGTCATAAACTGCCACAACGAGTTCATCAAACAGTCGGGCCGCCCGGCGGGCAATATCGATGTGACCATAATGGATTGGATCGAATGTACCTGGAAAAACTCCACGAACCATTAGCTGATATCTCCTTTTGCCTTGTCCCAGAAATGGTGCATTGTATTTGCCAGGTATTCATTCTGAGGCTGGCGTAAATCTGGATCTTCCGCAAAGAGCTTTTGGGCTGCTTTACGGGCTGTTTCTATCATTCTAACATCAGTCAGGCTTGCCATGCGTAAATCTGAAAAACCCGCTTGTCTTTTTCCCAGAAAATCTCCGGGTCCACGCTGCTCCAGGTCTTTTTCAGCCAGCAAGAAACCGTCATCGGTCTCTACCATAGCTTGCAGTCGTTGGTTATCTGCCGCAGATTCGTTCTCAGGAATGAGGAAACAGAACGATTTATGCGCACCACGACCGACACGTCCACGAAATTGATGCAATTGAGAAAGGCCGAAGCGATTCGCGCCTTCAATCAGCATGATGGTCGCATTGGGAATATCTACACCCACTTCCACTACGGAGGTGGAAACGAGGATATCCAGTTCGCGATTCCGGAAAGCTTGCATGATCTGGTCTTTCTCATCTTGCTTCAGACGGCCGTGAAGCAGACCCAGGCGAAGACCCGGGAATACCTCTTGGCTCAGGCGGGTATGCTCTTCTACAGCTGCTTTGGCTTCATCATTTTCACCCTGCTGAACCAGCGGATAAATGATGAAAACCTGACGGCCATCAGCTATTTGCGAGCGGATGATATCGTAAACAACCTCACGTTCACGGGGGTAATAAATACTGGTATCAATTCGCTGCCTACCCGCTGGAAATTCATCGATGACCGTCAGGTCCAGATCTCCATAAACTGTTAGTGCCAGTGAGCGTGGAATCGGAGTGGCTGTCATCACTAACAGATGGGGGTTGGTCCCTTTAGCGCGCAGGTTTGCTCGTTGTTCAACGCCAAATCGATGCTGTTCGTCAATCACAGCAAGTTGCAGATCTTTGAACTTGACTGGTTCTTCCAGTAATGCATGGGTTCCGATGATCAAGCGGATGGAGCCGGAGGAAAGGCGATCCAGGATATCCATTCTGACAGAAGGAGGTGTGGCGCCGATCAGGAGGTAGATTTCATCCTCTTTCAATAGTGAATGGATATTTTCAGGATCAGCAAGCAACCCGGAAAGGTTGCGATAATGCTGCTCGGCGAGAATACTGGTTGGGGCAAGAAAAGCAGCCTGCGCGCCTGACTGATTGATGATGGCGCTTGCCAATGCGGCAACGACAGTTTTTCCTGAACCCACGTCTCCTTGCAGCAGTCGGTTCATCGGTCTTCCACTGGCCAGATCCGCGCGAATATCCCCCAAGGCATTTTGCTGAGCGTTCGTCAGATGATAGGGTAAACGCTCCGTCTGGGCTTCCAGCCAAACATCCGACACGCTGAAACCCCTTGCATCATGTTTCTGCCAGGCAGATTTTTGCCCCAGTACACCTAACTGCATCAGGAAGACCTCATCAAAGGCCAGTCTTTTTCGGGATTCACGTAGTTTATCCATAGAGGAAGGAAAATGCACCTCTTGAATGGCTTCACTTAATTCTGGCAGCTGGTTGTCTGCCCGAACCGCAATCGGTAGGAAATCTTCCAGGCGGACAGACCAGTAAGAGATCGTTTGGTACATAATTCGGCGCAGCCAGCGTTGCGTGATGGAAGATGTCAGGGGATAGACTGGTACGATCCGGTTCGTGTGCAGCTGTTCCTGATCCACGGGTTCCCATTCCGGGTTGTTGATCATCAACCGCCCGAGGTATTGTTCAACTCGCCCTGAAAGGACGATCTGTGCGCCAGGTTGCAGACGGGCAGCCACCCAGGGCTGGTTGAACCAGGTCAGGCGAATCTCCCCGCTACCATCACTGATGCTGGCTTCGACCATACTTCTATTGGAGCGTGACATACGCTGCTGGATATTTTTGATCGTGCCAATGATCGTCACATCCTCTCCAAAGAATAAACGACTGATCGGTTTTAATTCACTGTAATCATCATATCTACGGGGGAAGTAGAAAAGCAGATCTTCAAGAGAGTTAATACCCAGGTGCGCGAGTGTTTCTGCGTGCTTCTGGCCAACCCCCTGAATGACGGTCAGAGGTGCTGAAAGACCTAACCTCACAGTTGAAGTCATGGTCGGCGGCTTGATCATGGAAGGCCGCGGCAGAGTCATCGTTGCCTGGGATGTTCGCCGTTGCGCGGGATGGCTGGCTGCGGTAGATCGAGAGGTTCGTCCAGAGGTATTGGCTGGGACTGATTTTTGAGTTATTGGTGAAAAGCGCAGGCTATTTTTCTCAACCTCAGAGAGGTTTGCTCCAGCTGCAAGCAGAGCCCAAGCGTTTTGCAGTATTGAACTACGATTTTCAGTCTCCGAAGAGTATTTCTGTAAGCTGACCCGTGCAGCTGAGATTACTTCTTCAGGAATGTGATCCATGCGTGCCTGTACCTCCCAGGCAGGTATCACTTTCTCTAATCCGCCGACTACTGCGCGATTATCAAATCCCCTCTCGATCTCAAGTTTGAAGAATCTGTAAATTTTATCTATGGAAGGCAGCATGCCTTCATTTTACATTATCTCTGAAAAGAGAAAAGTCAACCTCTATCGTTCAACAACGGTGATCCAGATCGAGTCCGGTCCAAAGAGGCTGGCGTTCACGAGGTTTAAGGGTAAATCGACAAAGTATGATCCAGGGTAATCCGCCAATACATGTTCTTTAAGGAGGTGTGTATCCATACCGTGGTTACCGCCAGAGGTTATCGCCACCTGATCGATCCGATCAAACTCACTGATGAATTCCTGATAATTCTCACATAACAGCATCTGGTTTTTGACCTTTGTTGCGGGTAATAACCTTCCCTCTTCCATAGCAAAAACCGGGGTCATACCCAGAGCTTCACCTAGCAATGCTTGGGATGATTCGATCAGACCTAGATTGGAGAGGTAGCTTAAATTCGGACAAGCAGCCTGCGCGTAAAGGCGATGCGTATAGGCTCGCAACTGCTCTTCTGCCTGTGGCAGGTCGTTACCACGCTGTAGTAAACCAGCGGCGAACTGAACAACCGATCCAAGGCCGGTAACAACCGCGGTAGAATCCAATACCGAAATCTCGGCTTTACCCTTATAAGCTCGCATCGCAGCCAACATGCTACCATGCACCGGAGATAGACGGGATGACATACTTATAGCAAGAATATTGCGATATTCTTTACCCAGCTCGTCAAATATACCCATGATTTCGTCGCGGTTTGGAGGTGTGATCTGCAGATCGGATGTCTGGTCTAATCGTGCCGGCAATTCAGAGGTAGTCAAAGTAGCCAAATCCATTTGCTGCTGCTTAATGGAGATATGAAAAGGGGCCTGAAAAACCAGGTCCCTTCCGATAAAAGACTGCCGCGTAAATTGGGCGGATGAATCCGTAACGATGCAGGCGCTGGCCATAAGCTATTCGACTGACATAATATAGTAATAATGTGGTTGTCCGCCTTCGTGAAACTCAATTTCCATCGAAGGGTACCTCTGCTGGATCTTATCAGCCATTTCTTCGGCTACTGCCGCGCTAATTTCGGATCCGTAGTATAAAGTGATGCGTTCATGGTCATCGCTGGCAGCACAATCAAGGAAATGGAAGATGGAATCTTCTAGCGAAGGGTGTGAGCAGATGATTTTTCCATTATGTAGCGCGATAATCTCACCCTTGTGGATCTCTACACCATCATTAGTAACATCGCGTGTGGCTGTGGTGATTTCGCCAGTTTCCACATCGGTCAATGCCGCGTTCATGTCGGCTACGATGTCATCCATTTCTCCGTCTGGTATGAGGTGCAGCAAGGCTGAAAGACCCTGGGGAATGTTTTTACTCTGGATGACTGCCACATTCTTCACGCTATTGGCGGCAGCTTGCTGAGCGGCAAGGATAATGTTTTTATTGTTTGGCAGAATGATGATCTTGTCGGTGGGCAGATCCTCAAAAGCTTTCATGATCTCTTCGGTGCTGGGGTTCATTGTCTGTCCGCCTTCTACGACAGCGGCTGCGCCGAGACTGGCAAAAATGCGTGAAAGACCCGGACCTGGACTGATGACGACGACTGCGATCTGGCCAGGTTCTACCTTCGCCAATTGCAGCGGTCTCACCGCGCCTTTACCCTGTGATTCCATTTGAGCCATGAGATTCTCAATCGCAACTTTGTGGACAGTTCCCAGTGTCATGGTATATTCGATCGGCAGATAGCGGTTATCAGTCGGTACGTGGATATGCATACGGTAGAAGCCATCGCCTTCACCCACCTGTATGGATGTTCCCATCTCACCCAGGTCGGCGTAGAATTTCTCCAGGTCGAGCATGCTGGATGGTTTGAAATCCACCACTACCTCGTAATCCTGACCGGGTTCTACGCTTTCCATGATGTTCTCCAGATTCATTGTTGAAAGGGGGGTAACCTGCACCAGGGGAGTATCCAGGGAAAGATTGTTTATCTGCCTTTGGATCCCTTCCAGGAGAATGAACAAACCCTTTCCCCCTGAATCAACTACACCCGCTTCTTTTAGTTTATCCAACAATTCTGGTGTGCGTTTCACGGATTCATCAGCGGCTTTTACGATCTCACCGAGTAGGATCTCAGAATCATTCGAGCGCAGAAGTGCTTCTCGTGCATGTTTGGCTATATCACTGGCAACTGTGAGAATAGTACCTTCCACCGGACGCACAACCCCTTTGTAGGCGGTATTTCGGGCTTCTTCGAGCGCTGCTACGATCATGGCTGCATCAGCAGTTTCGTGATTATCCAGCGCGCGCGCAAATCCACGCCACAATTGAGAAAGTATGACACCTGAGTTACCGCGGGCTCCCATCAGAGCGCCTTGTGCAAGCATGTGAGCCATTTTACCCACATTACGTTCCTGGGAGGGGGCAATTTCATTCATGGCGGATTGCATGGTTAAAACCATGTTGGTGCCGGTATCACCATCCGGCACAGGAAAAACGTTCAGAGAGTTGATATGTTCCTGATTGGTTTTTAGCCAGGTGAGGGCAGAAGCCACGAAGTATTTAAACTTCTGGCCATCCAGCGTAATAGTAGGACGGTTATCAGTCATTTGAAGGCACCTTTAATCGATTAATCAATATCGCTAATGCGCAGTCCGCGCACATGGATGTTGACGCGGTTTACCTTAAGCCCAAAAGTCGTTTCCACCTGATATTGTACCTGATGGGCAATCGTGGAAGCCACAGATTTTATCCGGGTGCCGTATTCCAGTACCACATAAATATCCATATCGACCAGGTTGCCATCATACCGAACCTCCACGCCATTCGTGGGGTCTTTTAACAATACATTCGCAATTCCGTTTGCAAGGTTTTTAGATGCCATTCCGACAACACCATAAGATGAGAGGGCGGTCTGGCAGGCGACAGTGGCAATCGCGCGATGCGAAACCAAGATGTTACCAAGAGTTTTATTTTCGTCAGTCATAGTTGCCCGATCCTTTTATTCAATATTTGTTTTAACATTATATATTGTAAATGGTTACGACTTATGATAAAATATCAACTTGCTCAGCAATAATGCACTGATTGTTTGATCAACAGGCTTGAAAGGATTACGTTTATGGCTATTTGTGAAAAATGCGGCAAGAAAACGATGTTCGGCGCTAACCGCTCCTTCTCTCAGCGTTCCACCAACCGGAAGTATTTGCCTAACCTGCAGAAGGTAATGGTGATCGAGAATGGTCAGAAGGTTCATAAGGTGATGTGCGCTCGTTGTATCCGGACAATGGTTAAGGTTTCTTAATCAATTAGTTTTCAAGCGGCGGAAGCCGCTTTTTTTTATTTTTTGCGGCGTGAGCCGCTTTTTTGTTTTATACTCCCAGAATGGAGCGCAGGGAGGAAATACCTGAATGGATGCCCTGTGGATGGCTGAAAATGGCGGACCCGGCGACAAAATTTGTGGCACCCGCGTTGAGGGCAAGTGGGAGCGTTTTTGTGTTGATACCGCCGTCGACCTGCAGCCAGGACGTGGATTGGATTGAATCCAAGTGCTGTCTGACTCTGCTGATCTTCGCTTCCATCCCAGTGATAAATGATTGTCCTGCATAGCCAGGGTTGACAGTCATAATTAGAACCAGGTCGATCTGTTGGAGGACATATAATAACATGTTTTCAGGAGTGGCCGGATTAATGGCAACGCCTGCCATGCATCCGAGGTGATGGATGGCATCCACGGCGCGGTGCGCATGTGGAGTGGCTTCCTGTTGAAAAGTGATCACTGAAGCGCCAGCCCTGGCGAAATCTTCAAAGTGTCGTTCGGGGTGTGAGATCATCAGATGTACATCCAATGGAAGTCGCGTGACCCGTTTGCAGGCTTCCACAATTAATGACCCCATGGTAATAGACGGAACGAAATGGCCATCCATGACATCAATATGTAACCAATCTGCGCCGGCTTCTTCAGCCTGGTGGATCTGGTCAGCCAATTGGGAAAAATCTGCTGAAAGGATGGAAGCTGATAGGATGGGTTTCATCATTATTATTGGTTATTAGAAATTACTTTGCGGATGTTTACGATAGTGTTTCTTTTAGGTTGGATCAATTGTAACCTAAAACAGCCTTTTACGTCCGAACCTTGTGATCGTTACTCTTTTCAGAATGGATCGCTTTCAATCCGCAGATGGTTTTCCAAAGCGAATAACTTCGATGATGCATTTTTCCCGGCAGTATACATTTCGCGGGCATCAGTGTATCTTTTTGCAGGATCATTGCAGAGCGCTTTTTTTATGATCTGCTGAAAAACGTTTGGGATTGTATAGGTATTTATTGGATCAGGCTTTGAGGGGAGATTCCCAGTCAATAAAAGGAAGAGAAGGATGCCCAGAGAATAAACATCAGAGCGGAAGGTAGGTGGAGAGCCTGCCGTCTGTTCCGGGGCGGCATAATGGATCGATCCCCAGGTTTGGGAAGTAGGAGGAAACCCGGTAATTGCCGCTACCCCGAAGTCTGTCAGGGTAACCTGATTCGGAGGTGTGATCAGGATATTGGCAGGTTTGATATCTCCATGAGCTATCCCTATGCTATGCGCGTAGCCAATTGCCTCGCAGACCTGAAAGAATATATCCAATGAAAGCAAAACGGGTAACAGGCCAGACAGCAGATATTGTTTCAAAGACTGGCCTTTGATCAGGGGCATTACGAGGTAAGGTAGGTCATCTACGACACCATGATCGTAGATGGGCATGATATTCGGATGTTGAAGCATCCCGTGGATCATTACCTCCTGTCGGAATCTCAAATGGTTATTTTTATCTTTTAATAAAATGGGCTTAAGGATTTTTACAGCAACTTCCCTCTTTAAATAGGTATCCCATGCAGAGTAGACAAATGCCATACCGCCCCGGCCGATTCGTTGATTTAATTGATACCGCTGGCTCAAGATCGGTAAGTCCACCATGGCCGGATTATAGCACGCGAAATAGCCATAGATAGCAGGTAGATCAAATGGCTTTACCGGCTATTAGGGAACCTCTCATTCTTCTCCATTACGGATGTAATTTGGATTATGTCCGCAGTATGAATCTCCCGGATCAGAACTGCACCATTTCTTGAAATTTGTTCCTGCACACTGTTGCGATAAAAATTGGTCAGGAACAGGGTTACCTCCGCAAAAAGCTTCTGTACCCCAGATGTTCTCGTTGGCGAACGCGTTTAATAACGGGTGATTATCCATCCATGTGAATAACTGTTGTGTTTCTTCCCCCACATTTTGAGAGGGGTAAAAGAGTGGAATGAACGCCCAGCCGGCACTGGCTGAATCATACTGGGTTGAACAATATTCGGTCATATTCAGTAGACCAACCCAACCCTTCCATGAAATGTTCCCCTGGTAATGCGCTTGATCACATTCCCAAAAATCACTGATATAGGCGCCATGTTTTCCGCGGGATATATAGATCCAGGCATGGCGGCTCCCGGGAACGGAGACGTTATCATCAGAATAAGCATCGAATGTGATCGGCATGATTCCAGGAGGTGCGGGGATCTCATAGAGACGGGTGTGCGAGTGACTATGTGCGATTAGTCTTTTCATAGTGTAGCAGCGTGCCGTTCCATTTGGATCGTTGTATTGTTCTGACCAATCAGGTGGATTGACACCACAGGGGCCCATGTAGCGGGTTAACCAGATTTCAATCGCTTCATTATCTCCCCAGTGCCAGTGATACTTAAACTCAGGTGTGCTTGCGCCAAACAGCTCGATGATCCGAGGATATGCCCAATCCTCCTCATAAAGCGCAAGGATGGTTAGTACTACACCTTCACGGTTAATCCCATCTGGTAAAACCATCGGATGAACCTGATAGGCAAAGCCAATATGCTTCGCCGGTTCACTCGTTTCAAAGATGTACTGAGGAGTGAAGGTGTTGGCTACCCAGTTCTCCTCATCCTGGTTGATCAGGTCTCCATCGGTATCATTTTTTATCGTACTGTCTGCGCCGCCGGTATATGGATTCTGCACTGTTACGGGTGAAGTAAACTTCCAGCGCTGGTCAGTGGATGTAGAATTATTGAACTCACAATCCCATAATTGAAGCATCGAGCCGCTGGTAATATTACTGGAACCGGGAACATCCACGCAGCGATTGTTGCTGTCATTCTGCAGATAACCTGCCGATGTCAGATGCCATTTCTGGTCTGTGGTATTGCTGGAGTATTCACAGTCCCATAGCTGCAGGAATGCGCCGTTCTTATACCCAGGGGCGCCTGCAACATCCAGACACTTATTATGGGTAACATTCAAAAGGAATCCATCTGAATTAAGGCGCCAGAATTTAGAAGCAAGAGCATCGCATTCAGTGATTTGTACTCTGGAACCATTACTGCCTGAATTCCCCACCGGGCTAAGGCATTTACCGGAAAGCATACTGACAAAATTCCCTTCGCTGACGGTCGTAGCGCTGCCTGAAGCACCTGAAGACCCACTATCATCCGATGATCCGGAATTACTGGCGCTATATTCACCATACCCCGCGAATCCACCCTGATTCGCGCCAAAGGATGTACTGCTGCTTCCCTGCGACTGAAAAAACCAGAGTTGGTCAGTGCTGGTGGAACCCAGCTCGCAATCCCAGATCTGCAGAATGGAACCGCTGGCTGTCCCTTTGGCGCCAGGCACATCCAAACAACGCCCGCTGTGTTGATTACGGAAGTAACCGGAATTATCCAGGTGCCAGGCTTGCGCCGGGTTGGTGGATGGATCCTGACAATCATACATCTGTAATTTTGTCCCATTAGCGGTACCCGGATCGCCGATGGTATCCAGACATTTACCAAAAGCGGGATTGTAAAGTTGGTAGTCACTGGTCCATTCCCAGTACTGAATGTCAAAGGATGAATTGCATTCGGTAATCTCTACCAGGTTGCCATTCGGGTTGCCATCTCCGATCACCGGTTGAACACATTTTCCTGAAAGACGATTCACCAGAGATCCGACAGCATTCGGCCCTATGGCTACGGGTGCTGCTCGGGTGGCTATTGGCGGCAAGAAACTAACCGCGAAAATGGAAATCAGGAATGCGTGGAAGACAGACCGAGTTTTCATAAGCCCTCCAGTTGTATAAACAAGTGCGTAATGATCATAGCATAATATATGTTAAAAATCTATTAACTATACGGGAGCGGATCGATGGGTGGGAACTGTTGTAGAATTAGGGTAAATATTCCTAAAGGTGTTGAGCAAATGGAGAGTGTTTCAAAATACATTAAGTCCAATCCACTGATTCTATTGGCTATGGGGATTCCCCTGGCGTTTGTTGCGAGATATTCGGGTTGGGGATCCTTGTGGGTGTTTATTTTGTCCACCTTGAGTATCATCCCAATGGCCAGTCTGATCGGTAAAGCAACTGAATCTCTGGCTGTTTATACCGGCCCAAAGATCGGCGGTTTGCTAAATGCCACCCTGGGGAATGCGGCTGAATTGATCATCACATTGGTGGCGATCAAAGCCGGATACTTGGACCTGGTAAAAGCATCCATCACTGGTTCCATCATCGGCAACATCCTGCTTGTACTCGGTGCAGCCATGATCGTTGGCGGTGTGAAAAACGGTACACAACGTTTTAATCAGAAACAAGCCGGGCATCACGCCGTGCTGATGACTCTGGCCGTGCTGGCTTTGGTCATCCCCTCTTTTTTCAGTCATTCAATCGGAGAAGAAGGCAGCATCGAGGTAGAGATTCTAAGCCTGGGGGTTGCCATAATCATGATTCTTCTTTACGGGCTCGGACTCTTTTACTCCTTAAAACTGCCGGAACTCCCGGTGACAAAATCGGAAGAAGAAGGACAACACCATGAACCGGAGTTATCACGCAATCTTGCGATATTGCTGCTGGTTATCTCCACATTGGCAGTTGTTTTCATGAGCGAATTGCTGGTCGGAGCAATTGAAGATGTAGTCGTGCAATTCGGTATCAGTGAGTTCTTCCTCGGTATTATCCTGATACCCGTGGTGGGAAATGCAGCCGAGCATTTTGTCGCTGTGCAGGTGGCGGCACGGAATAAAATGGATCTGAGTGTAGAAATAGCCATTTCTTCCAGCCTGCAGATTGCTTTATTCGTCGCGCCAGTACTGGTGTTCATCAGCCTGTTGTTGGGGCATCCCCTCACCCTGATCTTCAATACTTTTGAATTAATGGCTCTCGGAGCTGGTGTGCTTGTGACAATCATGGTCTCCTCGGATGGAGAATCCAACTGGATGGAAGGAACCACAATGGTAGCTGTCTATTGCATCCTGGCATTGGCATTCTTTTTAATGAGGGCTGCATGAAAAAAACATTGCCGGGGATTCTGATTGGCGGTTTTTCCGCAATTCTGTGCTTGGCTGCCGTGGCAATCGCCATTCAGTTCATACCGTCACCCAAAGTGACTGCGGATAGTTTACCTTCCCTGGTGACGGTCATTCCTGCAGAATCTATTCCGCCAACGATAGTCCCAACAGCCACACTCGCACCCGAGATGGCTGCGACTTTAGCCAACCTCCCCCCGGATCCCGGCGGGAAGATCCAAACCGGGATATCTGTCCATATATCGGGTACAGACGGAGATGGGTTGAGGGTCCGTAGAGACTCCGGCATTCAGGGAGAGCCGCTTTTCCTGGCTGCCGAAAACGAAGAGTTTTCTGTGACAGAAGGTCCACAGGTTGTGGATCAGTTGACCTGGTGGT
>Ga0172375_10001150_pt1 | contig 42549 bp, 65 predicted proteins | sample LakKiv1m_FD_114537 | JGI IMG/M metagenome (GOLD analysis project Ga0172375, IMG submission 114537) | Freshwater microbial communities from Kabuno Bay, South-Kivu, Congo - kab_092012_11.1m | ecosystem: Environmental > Aquatic > Freshwater > Lake | place: Democratic Republic of the Congo... | reverse complement strand
AGTTACCACCAATCAACAGATCAACAGTAGCGTTCTTGGGGTAGACCGTACCATTGGCTTGAGTCCAGTAAATGGTGGAGGCAGCTAGAGCTGTGGGATCAGACCAGGTTAATGTTCCTGATCCATTAGTGGTTAAGACGTAGTTGCTGCTTTGAGTTGAAGGCCAGGTATATGTGAGGCCGTTGAGGGTGGTGGTGCCTGAGAGGGTAAGATTGTTGGCATTGATGTTGCCAGAGGCGTTGAAGTAGTAGGTTTCGTTACTGCCAACAGCGATACCCCTGGAGAATCTGGTGTAGTTGGTGTCATCAGTGATGATGGTGTTGTTGGCTAGGGTAATGGTGCCGGAGTTGTTGATGGTGAACTTGGGAGTACCTGAAGCTGAGGCGGTGAAGATGGGACCTGAGTTTAGTTGATTAACGATGAAGGCTGATTTGCCAAGAGCTAAGGCATCAATGGTGGTTTGACCTCCGGTAGTGACGACAAAGCGGTCGGTTTCGCTGCTGCCGGAGGAAAGGCGGAGAAGCTCGCCAGTATTGTTGTTGTTGCCAACGTAGCCGGAGATGAGGCTACCGGTGGTGAGGTTGGCGTTAACAACACGGATGAAGTCATCAGTGGTGGTGCCGCCAATGAAGTTGACTTGGCCGATACCATCAGGAGCGATGGTGATATCACCCTCAGAGAGGGCAGTGGTGGAGAGGGTGAGGGCTTTACCCTGGAGAGTGAAGTTACCAGAGTCGGCTACTATGGAGGGGTTTTGTTCGCCTAGGACAATTTCGCCGGAGCTGTTCATAAAGAAGAGGGTGTTGACGGTGGCAGAGCCGGAGGCTGAGACGGGGATACCGGAGACTGTTTCTGAGTTAAGAGCGTAGGCGACGGTGGCAATGGGTTGGCGAGGGGTAAGAGTCTCGGTGGCGACCTCGACCTCAAGCCAGACGGCGGTGTTTTCGGTAAAGACATCGGCGGGGATCTCTGATCCGCAGGTGCCATCACCTAGAAGAACGTTAAAGATACCGTCTTGATCTGGATCAACGCTACAAGTGGTGGTTGAGTAAAGACAGTCTTCACCGGCGCCACCGCTACAAGTGCCTTGAGTTCCGCCTGTTTCTTGATCCCAGAGCTTAAAGGTGGCGTTTATGGGCGTAACGATTGGAGTACCGGAGGAATCGGTTAAACGACCCTGGAAAGAGAGTTGGCGAGTGGGACGATTGGGAGTAGAAGGGTAGGCTGATATGCGCTCACTTTGGATGATGATCTGGCGGAAACCAAAAAGGGCAAAGGCGGAGGTGAAGAGAACAAGTAAGGCTAGATGGAGATATGGAGTGAAGGGGAGTTGGTGGTAGCTTCTGTATGCGGGTGAGGAGGTGAGACGAGTGATGGGTTTTTGGATGAAGTTGGGTAGATTCAGGTTAAAGCCTGGGCGAGAGGAAGTCTTTGGCTTAAGCCAGGAGAGGGCGGGAATGGGCTTAAGCCTGGATGGGTTAGCTTCAGGTTTGGCTTTGGAAGAAACAAGTCCTTGGTTGGTGGCGAACTGAGTGAAGATGTTAAGGCTGCTTAAGCGGCGGGATGAGGTAGATGAGGGAGTGTTGGTAAGTTCAAGATAGTGGGAGTATTGGTCAATAACGGTTGGTTCTAGGCTTGAGTCGAGTTGTTGGATTGAGGGAAGGTTTTTAAGGTCTGGGTGTTGATCAACCCAGGCGAGGAAGTGGCGAATATCAGAGAGGTAGTTTCTTACAGTTGAGGCGGACTTTTGCTGGTCTTTGAGGTATTGGGAGAAAGAGGAGAGAAGATTGGGTGAGGAGGTTTGGATGCTGGTGGGTTCGGGTTTGGGAGTAGAGTCGGGTGAGGTAATGGTGGGGATGATGAGAGGTGGTTGGTGATAGACGATTTCGATAAAAGTGGCGAAGCGGCGAAGGGAGGAGAAGTGGCGGGAGATGGTGGAGTGAGGAAGATCCTGGTGGGTGAGGAAGTCAAGATAGGCTTGGAAGTGGTCACTGCTTAAGCGTTGAGGAATAGCGGAGGAGATTTGAGGCTGGTACTGGGAGAGCCAGTCAAGAAAGCGGCGGATATCCGAGAGGTAGTTTTTGACGGAGACCTTAGAGAGTCCTTTTTTACCTCCTTGGCGAGAGGAGGGGAGTTCGAGAAGGAAGCTCTTGAATTGATTGAGTAAGGTCTCCATGGGCAGGAAGTATTTGTGATTAAGGCTTAGTTAGTTGATAACAGGAAAAGAATGAGAGCCGGCAGGATGAAGATCATGGCGGCTGTTATGGTCTCAAGTACTGGTGAGGGGTGAGTTGAGGTTTTGTTTGAGGAGGAAGAGGGTTGGTGAGAGTAGTCGATTATTTGCATGTTAGTGGTTTTGCGTTAATTGATTAATTAAGGCTGCTTTAGACAAATTTATATGCTTTATACAGCCTATGAGTACTATATATTAGTGTCAAGTGGATAACTTACAGGAATTGGAGTAGTTTTTGCGGTGAATATAGGGGTGGGTAATAGGCATGTTTGTGGAAAAAATGGAGAGTGAATTACAATGCGGAAATGCAAAACGCTATTCTTTTGTGCTAGGGGAGAGAGGTAATAGAGTTGTGAGAGTAGTCGATTACCGCAGGTTTTTGGGGTGTGTAAAGGGGTTATCCACAAGGAAAAATGATATAGAATGATAGGGTTAAGTACGACGGCAGTGAGATACGAGATTTTTTAGGAGTTTTTGTGTTGGTTTGAGGCTATTTAGGCACGAAATCGATCTAGTTGGGAGTTAATGTGGGGGATTAGAAATCGAGAATATTTTGTTATGGGATTGGTTAGGGTTAAAAATCATTAAGGTTGGTTGTTTATTGATGTAAAATCTCCGTATTTTTAACTGATTAAGATTCACGCTTATTTATGACGTTATTAGCAAATGGTTTGGGTGAGTGATAAGGGTTTAAAAATGAAAAAAAGAGCGGTGATAGGTGTTAAGTGTTTTTGGTTGTGTGGGCTGGCTTTGGAGATGAGGCTAAAACGAGTGGTTTTAGAGGGTTTTTGGGGTTTTATCTTCAGGTTGATAGGGGTTTGAGGGATGATATAGTTTGTATGGTTTTGTATGTAGCGTTTTGGAGGAGCAAATCACGCTATTGGTTGAGAAAGATTGAGGACTATGTTTACTAGAGGATATGTGGTTTTGATATTGGTTGGGAAGTGTCACTCTTATGTTTGTCAAGTTTAGCCTCAAGGCGTGCCTGAATGCCTCTAGAAAGCGCTTTAGAGCTTGTCAAGGTGATGTTAGGAGTATTTATAAAGGTGTTTCGTGATATTGATTGCGACAGGAGAAGGTATGTGGTGTTATACCCATAGGGGTATGGTTGGATTTGAATTTAAGGAAAGTTTTCACTGTCAATGAAAACTTTTCCTAGATTGTTTTCATTCTTAGTGAACAATAAGGCTGGTTTGCTCATGGTAAACAGATGATGATTGGGACAAAAGATGTTTGGTGTGTCGGCTAGTTATTCTTTAATGTCTTTGGTGAAGATGGTAATGGTTTGGCATTGGGGTTTGGTTTTAGGAAGTGAGGGAGCAGATACTGGTTGGTAAAGAGAAGCAGGCTTATGAGTAGATATATGACAAAGTAGAGATATGAGGTGACTATGACGGCGTAGGCTGAGGTGATGATGGCAATGAGGATGGCGATTAGCCTTGAATGGAAGAGAAGGCGGCGAAGTTTGTCTGAGAAAGGAGGTTCATCTAGTTTTTCAAGGAAAAGGTACTGGGGGAGTTGGTTTGAGTTGTTAAGCCAGCTTAATAGGTTAAGCCCAGGGCGAGTGAAGCGAACAAAGATGGTTTGGGGGAGATTGCTGGGAAGTGAGTAAGCGCCAAAGGGGTTGGCGAAGATGTATTTTAAGACTTTGTTTAAGTGATCGGGGTGATAGATTTCTAGGGTAGTGTAGGGGTTGGTGAAGTGTTTTTGGCCTCGCGAGATAGGGATTAGAAGGCGAGTGATAAAGCGGAGGGATTGGGAGAGCTTGATTCTGGCTCCGAGGATGCTAAGGCTTGCATGAAGCAGTAGGCCAAAGACTATAAGTGAGTGAAGAAGACGCGAGTAATCGGGTATGGCAACTGGTGGAAGGGTTGGGGTTGGAGTAGGAGTGGGAGGTAGAGGTGGAAGGGGGGTGGGTTCTGGAGTGAGGGGAGTGATGGGAGGAGGTGGAGTTGGAGTAGGGGTGATGATGCCTGGGATGAGGGGGAGAGGAATGATGGGTTTTTTAGGAGTATAGGTGATGGTGAAGACGGGGAAGTAGGTAGTGTTACCAGCTAGATCAGTGGCTATGAGGTAGACGAAGTAGATGTAGTGAGGCTCAAGGTCGGTAAAGCGATGGGCAAAGTTGCCATCATCTTCAGAGACAGTAATGGATTGTTCTCGACAACCGGCAGGAGCATTGAGGGGGCAGATGAGGGCATATTTAAAGCTAACGGGAGCTTCAACTTGACCGGAGATGAGTGGGTCTGAGGTGGTGACGATCAGGTGGCGATCCTCGTAGGAAGGGATACTGTTGGGATCGTGAGTAGCCCAGTACATCTGGTTTTGATCGACTTGGCGGAGAATGATGGGAGGTAGGGTTGAGTCAATGGTAAAGTGCCAGAGGCCGGAGTAGGCAGTGGTGCCGCCAGTGCTAGTGGCTGAGACTTGCCAGGTATGAGAGCCTTCGGCCATGGGATTTTTAAGGGTGAGATAGAGGCGGCCATTAAGATGGTAAATGAAGTAGTCTGGCGTGTTGATGGTAGGGATGGAGGTGAGGATTTTGGGGATGATGGGCTGACCATCAAGGTAGAAGGTGTGATAGGAGATGCCTTGGACTGAAACGGCCTGGAGCCACTCGAAGGGTTCGGTGGGATTGTTGGTGAGGCTGTGGTTTGAGGGAGCGATTAAGATGGGGGCATCGACCTTAAACTCGGGAACTGTGGCTTGGATCTGGGCTGAGTGGGAGGCGGGGTTTTCTAAGGCGAAGACTGGCCGTGTGAAGATTGCTGGAAAAAGGAGAGTGAAGACAAGGATGGTAAGGCAGCGTGGCAGACTGGGCATTAAGACTAGTATATATAAGCGAGGAGGGGAATGCCTTATCCCTTTATGTTAAGCCGGTTACTTCTTGGGTTGATCTTTGTGCTTGTTCTCAAGCTCTTGGCGCAGTTGTTCGACTTCTTGTTCAAGCTCTTGCTCGTGGAATTGGCGGCGGCGGCGGAGAAGAAGAGTGAGGAGAAGGATGGCGATCATCAAGACTAGGATTGAGATGACGATGCGAATAGGGAAGAACCAGAAGTAGATGGTGGCATTCAAGAGTTGACCGGTGGATCCATAAGCTAGTTCAAGGTTGGCGGAGTAGCGACCATAGCCCCATTTCTGATTCCAGGTGGTGATGTTTTGACGATCAGCTTCGGGGAAGACATTGCCCATATCAACCTCCAGGTTGGCAACAGCGCGGCCAAAGATATCCTTGATGGTGATCTGACCTTGGGGGAGGATGTGGATGTCGGAGAGGTTGGTGATGATGGTAAGGAAGTCTAGGGGACCGTATTCATGGAATTTGTCAGTAGAGAACTTCTTAACTAAAGCGTCCTGCGTAATGTCGCCTGGTACGGTGACGTAGAGAAGGGTACCGGTGCGGTGACCAATGAGGGAACCGGTGTCTTTAAGTTCACCTGCTTTGGGTTCACCAGGTTGGTAGGTAATCATGGCGTAGTGACCACCAGGGAGAGCATTTTGGGGAGCAGTGATGGTTAAGTTAAGCACCTGAGTTTGTTTGGGGTCAACGGGAATGACTTTGGGGGCAGTAATCCAGCTGGCGAGTGACCAACGACCGGAGGTGGCTTGGCTGACAGGGATGGGAGTGCCGATCTGGTCGGTAACGATGAAGTCTTCGACAAAAACGGTGTAGTACTGAACAGCATCGGTTTCATTCCTGACCTTGATTTCCTGGGTAATGGTTTCGCCTGGATTGATTTCAAGCTCGAGTCGGGGAGGGATGGCGGTAGTGGAGGAGGTGGTTTGGGCAAAAGCGGGGGTAATAGAGGAGAGGGCTAGGGCTAGAGTAACAAGAGTAGTGGATAGGGGCAGGTGACGATTCATGTTGGATTAGAACGAGGCGGTGGCTCGATAAATGATGACGTTTTCGTAATCGCCGGCAGCTTGGGTAGCACCAACGGAAAGGCGATAACAGACGTAGGCATTTTGCGAGTCGGCGACGGCACTGGAGGAGAAGAGGGTTTGAGGAGTCTCGGTGTCGGCTAGATTGGCAAAAGGTCGGGCCTTAAAGGTACCAGCACCGGTGTTGTATTCAAAGGATATAGAGGCAGCGTCGACGTTTTGGAGTGAGTAGCCAAAGCCATTGTTGGTGGCGGTAGTCCACTCCTGTTCTGCGGAGATGGTACAGGGGCCTGAGTTACAGGTAGTGTCGGCAATGAAGGGAGTGGTGGCGCCATCTTTACCGAGTTCATCGTCTTCGGCAGCGGTGACTACGTAGCCGTAGTTGGCATTGGTGGAAACGGTTAAGTTTTGGACAGCATCAGCGAAGGTGTTTAAGCTTAAGGAACCGAAGGGGACGGAGTAGGCGGTAGAGTCAACAGAAGCAGCAGTTCTGGTGACGCCGCAGTAGGTGCCAGTATCAGCAGTAACACCAGCGATGGTGAAGGTGATGGTTGGATCGACAGTAGCAGTAACACGGACGGCCTCAATCAAGGCAATTTTACCGTTGGTTTGGTCGATGAGGTTGTTGCTGCCGTCGTAGTGTCTTAACTGGAAAGTGTAGGAGTCAGCGGTACCAACGTTGTGGCTACTATTGGGTGAGGGAAGGATGGGGGTGGTGGTGCCTCCAGTAGAACCGATGGTGATGGTGATACCGGTTCCAACAGCACCAGAACCAGAGTAGTGCACCTCAAAACAATGGTATGAGCCAGTGGAGTAGAGGGAGTTACAGGAAGCCTCACTGGAAGGAGTGGCGACGCCGGTAACGAAGGTATAGCCGGTGACATTGTTGGCGGTAACGGTGATATCAGGATCGGTGGGGTAGTCGGTGTCGTTGAAGTCAAAACCGGAGTCATCGGGTGAGCCGTTGTTAGAGGTGGAGGTAGTGGTGTTGGCAGGAATGAGGACAGTGAAATAGCCGTTGGCGATGGCTGAGGCGGTGTTAAAGGTGATGACGTGTTGGGCTTTGCTCTTGTAGTAGATGGGGTCGGTGTCGTCGGCGTCTCCGGAAGCTAGGACTGGAGTGACGGTAAACTCATCGGTGTCAATGATGTCGACTATGGTATATGTGCCGGAACCAATAGTAAGAGAGTCGCCGGCGTGAAGGTTGACGGTAGAGATGGAGTAGAACTCGTCGGTGCCGGTGGTGTAGAGCCAGACGTGGGAAGAGCCGGCGGCGGTGGGTGATTTAACCCGTCCGGCAAAGGAAAGGCGGGAGGTTTGGAGAGTGTCTTTGACTTGGGTGAGGTTGGCAGACTCGGTGACAGAGGGCTTGAGAAAGAAACCGATATTGATTAAGGCGAGGATGAAAAGAAGGAGGGTGGCTTTGTAATTGATTTTAGGCAACGACACGAAATTTTAGACCAGTTAATAATCTAGTTTGATTATGGTGATAGTTAGATATGCTTGTCAAGGGTTAATCTGAGTTAGTTTTAGGGACTCTTGATTGTTTGAAGACAGTGAGGAGAATAAGGCTGAAAATGAGAAGGCTAAGAGTGATCTTGAAGGGAAAGAAGAAGAGTTCTAGGTCAGCAGTATAGCTGTCGGTGGGGGTGTGGAGGACTAAGTGGGCGTTGTAGCGGCCGAGGTAGTTGAGTTTGGGATTAAGGCTTAATGAGCCTGAGGGTGAGGCGGTCAGCTCGCGTTGTGAGTTGGAGAGGATGTAGGTGGGGTAGAGGGGTTGGGCAGAGTGGATGGTAGCTTGTTGAGTGAGTAGGAGTTGGCCGTCAGTGGTAGTAAGAAAGGGGCTAGTGTTGGTAACGATAACCTTGAGGTTGAGGGGATTGAGATTGTCGTAGAAATGGATGGATCCTAGTTTGAAGATGGGGGGTTTTTCTAGTTCGAAGGTGGAGATTTTAAGATATGTTGGTAGCAGCTCTGTCTGGGTGATAGTTATGAGTAAGTTGGTACCGATTGAGGCGGAGAGTTGATGACCAGATGGATTGGTGGTTAAGGGATCACTGCTGACTAGCAGGTTGGCATAGATGTCTTGGGGTGGGAAGTTTTCCGGTACTTTTAGGCTTAGGACTAGTTGTTGGCTTTTGTTGGCGGGGATAATGAAGGGTTGATTAAGCGAGATCTCGGAGTTGGCGAGCATGAAGAGGTCAAGCCATGGGGGAGCGAGTTCTGGATGGAGATCAGGAAGGCCTTGATTGTCTTTGGCGGTAAAGGGTACAAGGCGCGGAGTGAGAGTGATGGGTGAGAGGCTGTGATTGGTAACATTTATGGCTTGGGTGATGGTTTTGCCTGGTTTGATCATAATGCGGACCAGAGGCGGGTTGATAGAGAGACCGTAGGTTTGCTGAGCGTGAGTGGAGGAAGGAGAGAAGAGAGAGGTTAGAAGTAAAAGTAGAAGAATGGTGAGGTGTTTGAGTGATGACATATATGGTATGGGTTTTAGTTTAAAAGCTGGGGGTGGCGATGTACTGAATGATATTAGTGTATTGACCTGATTCTTGGGTGGCGTCGACTAAGACCTTGTAGGTGACGGTAGCGGTAGAGGTGTCGTTGGCAGAACCGGTACGGCTCATGACGGTAACAGGTGAGTGACCAAAAGAGGCACTGGGGAAGGGACGAAAGTAAGTGGAGTTGACAAAGTCAGTGGTATTGACATCGTCTCCGGCCATATTGTAGCCAAAGCCGTAGCTGGTGGTGGAGGTCCAGATATTGGCATCGTTTAAGCTACAAGGAGTGGCCGGGTCACAGCTGGTGTCAGGGATCTGGGCGGCAGCAGTGTTTTGGAGAGGGTGATCGGCAATAGCGGAGACACCATAACCAAAGGCAGAGCCAACCCGGACGTTTAGGTTGTGGGATGCAGTGGAGGCGGCGTTGGGAATAAGGTAGCCTAGATCAATATCAAGGTCGGAGATGGTGAAGGTAAAAGGAGTAAGGGTGTGGATGTACTGGAAACCGGCTTTAATAGTATAGCCGGTTGAGTCGAATTGTCCTTGAACGGTTTGACCAACTGTATCAGTAAGCGTGTAACCACCACTTTCTTTGCGTCCGCCGGTAACATTAATAGTACTCATTTTGATTTCATATCCGGGGGAGCGAAGGTTGTCGGCAAGAGAGAGAGTAGGAGAGAGAAGGAGGGTGAGAAAGGAAGAGAGAAGAAGAAGGTTGATCGGGATGCGGTGTGTCAGGTGGGTAAGTTTGGTGATGGACATATGACAACCGATTAGGGTCTTAAAAAAGTTTTTAATCTAGATCTCTGGAGGCATTGTTGGCGACTTCTTGTTTGAGTTCATTAGTAGATTGATATAGTTTGATGAGTTTGGAATAGGTGTCTTGGAGTCGTTTCTGGAGGTGATGAGGCAGGCGGTTGCTGGAGATGGCGTGGCTGATGTTGGTTATGGCGTCAAACAAGTCAGGCTTGGCAGAGGTGGAGAGGAAAAGAAGAGTGTTGGTTTGTTCGTGAGCTAGGGTAGTCTCGAGGATCTTGATCTTGCCTTGGGCCTTTTGAACCTGGAGATATTTTTGGCCGAAGAGAAGAGCTAAGGGAGTGGTGAGAAGAAGGAAGATGAGATTAAGCAAGGAGGTGGTGTCGAGGGAGGATAAGTTTAGAGCGAACACCAGGCTTAAGCTTAAGCTAGTAATGGCAATCTGGAGTGGAGAGAAGAGCAGACTTAAGGCAAAAAGCAAGAAGATGAGAAGGAAGAAAAGGGGTGAGGTGATGCCGCCTGTTGAGAAGATGAGAAGTAGGGTGATGGTGATGAGGATGATGGTTGACTCAATGTCGATGAGTCTGTGCCTGCGTGAGGCAAAGAGTTTTGAGGTGAAGTAAAGAAGAACAAGTAGGCCGGTTAGCTGGAGATTGTAGGAAGAAAGAGTGGGGTTTTGGGTCCAGATGAAGCTAAAAATAACGGCTAGAATGAGGAATAAGGACTGGAGTATGAATGACAGGCTGGGCATAAATAGAGCATAGCAGATTAGAGAATAGTAAGTGAGGAAACTAATCGAGATGTGTTTTTGATCCACTTTGTTGTTAAGCTGTCAAAAGCGGTGTCAAAGTGAAAGTAAAATTGTGCTTGGTATATTTAGCATTGTATATAGATGAGTGATAGGAGTGACAGATGGGTGGAGTGGTACAATTTGAGCATGGGGAGAAAAAAGATCTATAACCCAAAACAGATTGAGGCAAGATGGAGTAAGAAATGGGGTGAGATGGGTTTGTATGAGGTGGATATTAAAGAGGCTAAGAAGCCATTTTATAACTTGATGATGTTTCCTTACCCTTCGGCTGAGGGACTGCATGTGGGGAATATGTATGCCTTTACCGGAGCTGACATATATGGTCGGTATCAGAGAATGATGGGTTTTGATGTATTTGAACCGATTGGTTTGGATGGATTTGGAATACATAGTGAAAACTATGCGATTAAGATAGGTAAGCATCCGGCAGAGCAGGCTAAGGTGAGTGAGGTTAACTTTTACAGGCAGTTGAAGATGATTGGTAATGGTTTTGCCTGGAAGCATAGACTAGAGACCTATGATCCGGAATACTATCGACTGACTCAGTGGCTATTTATACAGATGTTTAGACATGGTTTGGCCTACAAAAAGGAGTCGTGGGTTAACTGGTGTCCTTCATGTAAGACGGTAGTATCAGATGAGCAGGTTGAAGGAGGAGTGTGTGAACGGTGTAAGACTGAGGTGGTTAGGAAAGAGGTGAGCTCGTGGCATTTTAAGATTACGGAGTATGCTGAAAAACTGTTAGCTAATATTGAAAAAATTGATTGGCCGGAGAAGATAAAGACGGCACAGAGGCAGTGGATTGGAAAGAAAGAAGGGGTAAGAGTAGCCTTTGAGGTTAAGGGGGGTAAACCAGTTGAGAAGTTGGAGGTGTTTACAACCAGGCTAGATACGATTGGTGGAGTCAGTTTCTTGGTAGTTGGTCCTGAGAAGGTGAAAGAATGGATGGAGGCTGGTTGGCAGGTAAGTGATGAGGTGGGTGAGTATGTAGAAAAGGCGCTTAACATGACTGAGCAAGCACGAAAACTGGTTAAGGAGAAAACTGGAGTAGAGATGAATTTGGTGGTAGTAAATCCAGTAACAGGTGAGGATATAAAAGTGTTTGTGGCTGATTATGTGGTAGGGGAGGTGGGGACAGGAGTAGTGATGGGAGTACCGGCTCATGATGAGAGGGACTGGGATTTTGCTAAGAAATATGGTCTTGAGATTAAACAGGTTGTGAAAGGAAAGCAGGAGAGTGAGGATGGGGCAATGGTGGATGATGGAGTGCTAGTTAACTCAGGCAAGTATGATGGTTTGAGTTCACAGCAGGCTAGAGAGGAGATATTAAAGGACTTGGAAGAAAAAGGGGCGGCTATAAAACAGGTTAACTATCACTTGAGAGACTGGGTGATTAGTAGGCAGCGATACTGGGGGCCACCAATTCCGATGGTGAAGTGTGATAAATGTGGCTGGCAGCCGGTTGATGAAAGTGAGTTGCCGGTGATGTTGCCTGATCTTGATGATTATCAGCCTAAAGGGGATGGAACTGCTCCTTTGGCTAATGCTTCGAGTGAGTGGCTGGTGACTAAGTGTCCTTTGTGTGGTGGTAAGGCAACCAGGGAGGTAGATGTATCCGACACCTTTTTGGATAGTTCTTGGTACTTTTTGGCGTATCCACAGATGGTTGAGGGTGAGTGGAAAGGGGGAGAGTTTAATCAGGGACAACCATTTGATAGGGAAGTAATGAAAAAATGGCTTCCGGTAAATGCGTATATTGGTGGAGCTGAGCATGCGGTGCTTCATTTACTTTACGCACGTTTTGTAACTCAGGTACTCAATGATTGGGGCTTGGTTGATTTTGAGGAGCCGTTTCCCTTTTTGTTCAGTCACGGGTTGATCATTAAGGATGGAGCGAAGATGAGTAAGAGCCGGGGTAATGTGGTTAATCCAGATGAGTATATTGAGCGTTATGGGGCGGATGCGCTGCGGGCTTACCTGATGTTCTTAGGTCCTTACAATCAGGGGGGAGATTTTCGAGATAGTGGTATGGCGGGGATGTATCGGTGGCTGGAGAGAGTATTCTGGTTGTTTGAGGATGAGCAGAAGCTGGGTGGTAAGACCAGCTTAAAGCTAAATAAAAAGTTGAATCAGGTAATTAAGAAGGTGGGTGAGGACTTGGGTAAGTTTTCTTACAACACGGCTATTGCTGCGTTAATGGAGCTTATCAATGTGTGGAAGGAGGAGGGGGAGGTTATGAGTGTTGAGGATGGACGAAGGATGGTGCAGATAATGGCACCGATAGTGCCTTACGTGACTGAGGAGTGGTGGGAGAAGCTGGGGGGTGAAGGGTCGGTTCATGCAAGTGGGTGGCCTGAGTATGAGGAGATAGTGGAGGAGAGAGTAATGATGGTGGTTCAGGTGAATGGCAGAGTAAGGGCAACAGTGGAGATGGGTAGAGATGAGGCTGAGGAGCAAGATAAGGTGGTGGAGTTGGTTATGGGTGATGAGCGGGTTGGTAAATGGGTTGAAAGTAAGCCGAAGAGGATAGTGTTTGTGCCGGGTAAGCTTATCAACTTGGTGGTGTAAGCTTGTAAATACTGATAGGAGATTGCTAGATTAAAGATGTGGAGGGGATGGTTGAGTTGGCACTAAAGTGGATGAGAGCTAATTGGGTGTTGGCTGGTTGGTTGGTCTTGGGATTGGGCTTGAGTTTGGGTGGTGCGTGGTGGATGTGGAGGGATTTAAATACAACTCAGGTGGAGATAATAGAGGCTGATGATGGGTTGGGAACTGAGATCTGGGTAGATGTTCAGGGTGGAGTGGTGAAGCCGGGAGTATATAGTTTGAGAGAGGGAGATAGGGTTAAGGATGCTTTGATTGCGGCTGGTGGGCTTGGTGGTCAGGCTGACAGGGAGGCAGTGGCTAAATATATTAACTTGGCTGAGAGAATCAAGGATGGGACGAAGTTGTATATTCCTGTACTTGGAGAGAGTGAACAAAAGAATCAAGAGGATGGTCAGGTGCAGGGATTAAGTACTGGACGGGTGAATATTAATACGGCTACAAAAAGTGAACTAGATCAGCTAAAGGGAGTGGGAGAGGCTAGGGCAGAGACAATTATTGAGGGAAGACCATACCAAACTGTTGAGGAGGTGAAAAAGGTGTTGCCCAGTAATGTATATGAGCAGATTAAGGATGTGATAACGGTTTATTAGGCATGGTATATTGTCCTATAGTTTGACATTGGGTAAGAATTTTGGTACTATACTTTAAGTACATCCTAGTAACGAAAAGGAGGCGCTAATGAGAAGCGCACTGATAACGATTTCGACTACCGACCTTATCGGTAGAGACGTCAGACCGTGGTTGACGGAGATGCAGATTAAGTTTTCGGTCCGTGGTGGATTGATCTCCATCATGGAATTTCCGCCTACCATTGAGATCAAAGGTTTGGATCATTGGCCAGCGTTGTACTCAACGAGACATTGGCTTCAAGGAAATCCAAATTTTGGCCACGACGTCATCGCTGATATCGATCCGGATACCGGTAAGATTGATATTCGCGATCGATGGTGGATTGAGGAGGATGAGGTTTGAGATGGTTGATTGGAGTAGAGTGTGATGCAAGAGTGTCACACTCTTTTTTTTGGTTAGATTAAAGTGTGATCAAGAGAGTAGTCGTTCTGTTGACAGTATTGATGTTGCGGATGTTTGTGGGTGGAGTGATGAGTGAGTGTAAGGATGAGGTGAGAGTTAGAGGGAAGGTGGATGAGGTTGTTTGGAAGGATGGTGTTTGGGTAGTTGGAATAGATGAGTTTCGTTTTGAGGCTGAGAGTGGGTATAAAGAGGGATATAAACGGGGTGATGAGGTAGTAGTGGTGGGTAGATGTGAACGTGGATGGAGGGATTTTTGGATGGGTAGAGTCTGGCTTGATAAGGCGAAGGTCGAGGAGAGGATAGAGGTGGAGGATAAAAAGGGTTTACGAGATAGACTGGTTGAGATTTATGAGAGGCAGTTGCCTGATCCTGAGGCTGGATTAGTGGCTGGAGTGGTGTTGGGTCACAAATCGAGCATGGAACAGGGTTTTTATGATTCGTTGATTGAGACAGGGACGGTCCATGTGGTGGTGGCCTCGGGATATAACGTGGTGGTAGTAGGCAGTGTGGTGCTTAACCTGCTGGTGTATTTGATGAGACGACAGCAAGCGACGTTGTTAGCGTTAATAGCTATGGTTGGTTATGGCTGGCTGGCAGGAGGTGAGGCTCCAGTGGTGAGAGCCGTGATTATGGGTAGTTTGGTGTTTTTAGCTAGGGCAACAGGTAGGCAAACTGAGTCTGGTTGGTTGCTGGTAGTGGCTGGGTGGTTGATGCTGATGGTTAATCCTCAGTTGATTGAGTCAGTTAGTTTCCAGTTGTCACTGGCAGCCACGGCTGGTTTGATTTGGGTTGAGCCTAAGATTCGGGAGGGGATGGAGAGAGTAAAGTCTTCTTGGATGAGAGTGGTGATGGAGACGGAGTTGTCACCTACCCTGGCGGCACAGATAACGACGGCACCGATAATCTGGTGGAACTTTGGCCGGTTGAGTTTGATCTCGCCAGTGGTTAATATGCTGGTTTTGCCGTTGGTGCCGATGATGATGGGTTTGGGTGCTGGACAATTGGTGTTGGGCAGGCTTGTAGCTCCCTTTACCTATGCTGTGGCACATTTGTTTGTGGTGATTGTGAGGTGGTTTGGCTAAGGTTTGGGATATAATGAGGGTATGGAGGGGTTGTTGATGCTAAAGTACGTTCAAGGATGAGTGAGATTATAAAAAAGAAACTTGAGAGATGGTTGTAGAGGATGTAATGAGGTTTAAGGTTGATTTGCGGAGGGTGGCTTATTGGTTATTGCAGGGTGGTTATGTGTCGGCTGAAAAAACATTGAGTCGGGCAAAGGAGAAGTATGATCTTGACGGTTTGTGTCCTGGTGGGAGGGAGATGGAGTGGTGGTGGAAGGAGATGGCTGGTGCGGACCACAAGAAGGCGGCAGAGAGAGCTATGACCTTGAGCGTGGTGTTAAGGTAGGATTGAGGTGATGAGTTGGCTTAAGCTGGTTTCTCTTATGTTTTTAGTGGTGATTTGGGTTTTGGCGCAGTGGCCAGATGGTAATTTGAGGCTGGTGTTTTGTGATGTGGGACAAGGTGATGCCCAGTTGGTTATTAAAGGCTCGTATCAAGTGCTGGTGGATACTGGTCCAAGCGATGACAAGATTGGGATGTGTTTGAGTGATAATCTACCGTTTTGGGACAGGAGGATTGAGTTGGTAGTGATTACTCACCCACAAAAGGATCATATGGGTGGTTTGGATGAGGTGCTAGGTCGGTACAAGATAGATAGATTAGTGGCAAATGGGGTGAAGGGTGAGGGTGATGGGGAATGGGAAGAGGTGGTGCATCTGATTGAAGCCAGGGGGGTTGAGGTGTATGTGCCCGAGGCTGGAGATAGGTTTGGGTTTGAGGGAGTGGAGATGGAGGTGTTATGGCCTGAGGATGAGCGAGGAGATGAGATGGTGTGGAGGGGTGTCGTGGAGGATAAGGTGGTGCTTGGACAAGCAAGTGATGTGAATGAGATATCAATTGTTATGAGATTAAGGTTTGATAGGTTTACGGCTATGCTGACAGGTGATATTGGCGAAAAAGAGGAGTTAGCACTGGTGGGTAAGGGAGTGATAGGACAAGTGGAGGTACTAAAAGTGGCTCATCACGGCTCAAAGTACTCATCAAGTGAGGCGTTTGTAAGTATGGCTAAACCGAAGCTAGCAGTGATACAGGTAGGAGAAAAGAACACCCATGGTCATCCAAGCAGTATGGTTACAGAACGGTTTGATACAGTTGGATCAAGAGTAGTAAGAACCGATAGGGATGGAGAAACGGTTGTGGTGAGTGACGGTAAAAGTTGGTGGTTGGAGGAGGGTGGTCAGGTTTTTGGTTTTTGGTAGAATTAGGAGCAGGCCGGTAGCTCAGTTGGTTAGAGCGCGAAGCTTATACCTTCGTGGTCGGTGGTTCGAGTCCACCCCGGCCTACATTTGCGTTGTGGTTATTTTTTTTAAATAAAGAGTATGGCATTTGAGCAGGAAAGTGTGAGGTTAAGGTCTGGATTGAGCTTGGTTAAGGTACCGATGCAGACTGGTTCGGTGACAATAATGGCGTTGATTAAGGCTGGGTCAAAGGATGAGTTTGGGGGTAAGTGGGGAGCAGCTCACTTTTTAGAACACTTCGTTTTTAAAGGAACAAGAAAGTTTCCGAAGGTAAATGATGTTACCAAGGTGATTGATGGAATTGGAGGTAAGCAAAATGCATTTACCTGGACTGATTTCACTGGTTACTGGGTAAAGGTGGCTAGTAGTCAGTTCGAGAAAGGATTGGAGGTAGTTTCTCAACTGGTAAGTGAGCCATTGTTACCTGAAGAGGAGCTGGAGAAGGAGAAGGGAACGATCGTGGAGGAGATTAAGATGATCGAGGATGATTATCCAAAAAAGGCCTGGAGAGTGTTTCAGGGTTTGTTGTTTCCTGACTCGGCGATTGGTAGGCCTGTAATAGGGTATGAGGAGACGGTAAAGGCCATGAAAAGAGATGACCTGAAAGCTTTTTTGAACCGGTGGTACACCCCTGAAAACATGGTGGTTGTGGTAGCTGGTGGATTGTCTCAAGTAGAAAACCTAGACAAACAAGTTGAGGACAGTTTTGCTCCTATTGGAGAGAAAAGGAGTGTTGAGGTAAGGGAGGATGGTTCGCAAGTTTTCACACAGGATAGTCCTAGAGTAGAGGTGGTAAACAAGCAAACTGAGCAGGCGCATATAATGATGGGGTTGCGATCTTTTGGTTTTGAGGACGAGCGGGTTTATGCTTTGTGGGTGGCCAACCAGATTTTGGGAGGGAATATGAGTTCCAGACTGTGGAATGAGGTGAGAGAGAAGCGAGGCTTGGCCTATTATGTCGGAAGCGGGTTTTTTGCTCACGAGCAGACAGGAGCTTTTTATGCTAGGGCGGGAGTGAAGCTTAGTAAAGCTAAGGAAGCAGTCAAGGTAATCAGAGCAGAGATGTTGAAGATGGCTGATAAGAAGGTAAGCGATGAGGAGCTAATCATGGGTAAGGAGGGGGTGAGAGGTAACTTCTTGTTAGATCTGGAGGATAGTCAGGAGGTAGCTTCGTTTATGGCTGAGGACTGGGCGATGAGAAAAGGTAAGACAAGGAGGGTGGATGAGGTGCTTAAGGCTATTGAGAAAGTAAGTGCTGGGGATATAAGGCGGGTTATGGCTGAGGTGGTGGTGGCTAACCAGTTTAACTTAAGTGTCGTGGGTCCGTTTGAGAGTAAGGACAAATTTGAGAAGGTAATGGATTAATTCTTTTGGCTTGAGAAAGAGGGTGAGAGGTTATAGAATAAGTTTATGGAAAGAACATTAGTGTTGGTGAAACCGGATGGAATTCAGAGAGGTTTGGTGGGGGAGATTATGACTAGGTTTGAGCGTAAGGGCTTGAAGTTGTTGGCTTTAAAGATGACCCAGTTGTCGGATGAGTTGCTGGATAAATGGTATGAGCATCATAAGGATAAGGATTTTTTCGTGGAGTTAAAGAACTTTATGAAATGGACCCCGGTGGTAGCCATGGTTTGGGAAGGTCAGAGAGGTGTTGAGGTGGTGAGAAGAATTGTGGGTGTAACTAAAGGTTTTGAGGCTGAGTCAGGTTCAATCAGAGGTGACTTTGGCTTAAGCGGTTCTCAAAATATTGTTCATGCTTCTGACTCGGTAGAGGCGGCAACCAAGGAAATTGGATTACTATTTGAGGATGATGAGATCTTCTATACCTATGAAAGCGCGATTGAGTGTTTGATTTACGGTAATCAAGAGAGAACAAAAAAAGAGGATTAGGCAAAGAAGAGCGATTTCAGGCAGATGTTGGTAAAATATGGGGAATGCTCCAGTAGCTCAGTTGGATAGAGCAGCGCACTCCTAACGCGCAGGTCACAGGTTCGAATCCTGTCTGGGGCACATGAGGGGTTTCGGGGTGGAGTCTGACGGCAGGACACGCGCTTCGGGTGCGCGTAGACTGGGTTCAATTCCCAGCACCCCGACCAAGTATTTTGTATTATAAATACTGCAAATTAGTCTTTTGATGAGTATGACTGAGGTAAAGGAGAGGGTTGGATTGACAGATGGAATTATTGAGGCAAATGAAGGGCGTTTTGGTTTGGATGTGCGAGTAGATGGTGATGCTGATGAGGCTGAGATTGAGGTTGGTGATACCGGGGTGGTGCTGAATATTTATTTGGACGGATCATGGGTGTTAACATTTGAGCCTCCAAGTGGTTTTTCGGCAAGGACGAAGGAGGATATGGTGATTAATCCGTTGTTGTTTGTGGCGGGAATGGAGGCTTTGGTTGGTTGGTTTAATGGTATTGATTTGGAGGAGTGGAAGAATCCAGAGGGTTTGATTAGAAACGATACAAACCCGAGAATGCATAGGTTTAGGCAGCAGTTGTTTGGGGAGCTGGGAGATGTGACTGGAGTAAGGGGGATCTATGAGGAGAAGGGGGAGACAGATAATGGCAATTTTGATTATGAACTGCGATTGTCGGCTTTAGCAGCAGCTTTACATAGGTTGGATAGATTACCTGAGGAGCAAAAAGAAGGAGTTAGGTTTTATAGACTTAGAGAGAGGGGAAGAGGGTTATTTAGACCAGTGGCTGAGGAGTAGTTGCTTTTTGAAGAGGCTATTTTAAATCCAGAGTATAGAGATTAAGAGGTTGGTCGTCTTGGTTGAGATTGGTAAGAATTAGGAGTTTGTCACCATTGGGTGAGGGAAAGATAAAGTTGGGGTCAAATGGTCCTGAGTAAACGGTGGTGGGATTAAGAGCATCGTATTCAAAGATAGTGATTTTGTTGTCTTTGGTAGTGATTAGGTGTCGGGAGGTGGGGTACCACTGAGGATTGTGGGTATAGAGAGCGGAGTATTGGGATTTAATAGCTAGAATAGTCTTAAGCGGGGTGCGGTCTTTCTGGAGCTGGTTGTAGTTAAGGTATTGGTTGTTGGATGAAGTGGTGGCTGAGGTGTCAAACTCAAGCAGAGGAGTTAAGGAGAGAAGGGTTTTGGCAGGATATAGGTCTGAGGTAGAGGCAGAGTCGGAGATGAGATAGTTGGTGTCTTCCTTAAGATCGTAGATATATTGGTGATCGACTTTAAGTTCTCTGGTCTGGGGGGTAGAGTTGATTGAGGCTAGTGGGGGGATAAGCTGATCTGGAATGGTGGTCTGGGTGGTGGAGGTGTAGAGGACCTTTTCGCCGTTGGGCGAGAAGTAGACGTCCTTGGCTGATTGGGTTAAAAGGTTGATCATGAACTCGGGTAGGTTTTTGAGGAGAGCCTGCTGGTTTCTTAAGATCTCTTGTTCCCAGTCGGAAAAGATGACAGGTAGTCTAATGGTGGCGTCGGGGGCGGTATAGAGGTTGGTAAGGGTGCCTGAGTCAACTAGATAGGTGCTGCTTAACTGAGTGGGAGTGTCGGTGTCCTCATCCTCTTGGGGGGTGGTGAAGGCGATAAGGAGGTTCTTGGAGTCGGGTGACCAGGTAATAATGGCTTGTTTAAGGTCGTGTCTGTCGGTGTTGGCAGCAACAAGAGTGGGGGTGCGGTTAAGGTTGAGGATAGAGTTGTCAATGTCGATGACGTATAAACCGTTTTTGGTGGGATCGTCAGAGTTGCTAGTAACATAGGCAATCTTTTTTCCATCGGGTGATGGAGTGGGGTTGTAGGCACCTGAGTAGGTAAGAGCGGAGAGAGAAGGGGCGGCTGGGAAGAGACGAGCATCGGTGCTGGTGACTAATTCAGCTTTAATAATGGCCTTTTTGTTCCAGGGAAGGAAGCCTTCCTTAAAGATTCTGACGGAGTATTCGCCTGGGGGGAGGTTGAGAGTGTCTTCAGTGGCGGTGACTAACTTGTCGTCAATATATACCTGGGCGGATTTGGGGTATGAGGTGGCAGAAAGAAGGCCAGTGCCTTGAAAGCGGGTGAGCCCTTGTTTGGGGTTAATGCGATAGCCTCGGGCGAAATAGGAGATGATTATCGTGCCGATTATTAAGAATAGAAAGACGGCAAGGGTGATAAAGCGACGATGATTTTTTAGTTTGGCTGACGGCATGGTTGATATTAGAAAATGATTAACCACTGTTATACCAAGGGAGAGATTGTTTGGGTGTTTGGTGGATCAAGGCAAGAGTGTGATAGACTTTTGCCATGATTTCGTTGTCAAAAAAGGTAGGTATAGACTTGGGAACGGCTAATAGTTTGGTGTATGTTGCGGGCGAGGGAGTGGTGATGAGTGAACCAACGGTGGTAGCGGTGGGATTGGATGACGATAAGGTGGTAGCAGTGGGAGATGAAGCAAAAGAGATGTTGGGTCGGACTCCGGGGAATATTATGGCTAGTCGGCCAATGAGAGATGGGGTAATTGCTGATTATCGGGTGACTGAGGCGATGCTTAGATACTTCTTGCAAAAGGTAAGTGGTAGAGGAGGGCTGTTTAAACCAGAGGTGTTGGTGTCGGTCCCAGCTGGTGTGACTCAAGTTGAGAGAAGGGCGGTGTATAACGCAACGGTTTCTGCAGGAGCAAGAACAGTTTATATGATAGATGAGCCATTGGCTGCGGCCATCGGGGCAGGTGTGCCAATTGGCGAGCCCTCAGGCAATATGGTGATGAGTATGGGGGGAGGGAGTTCTGAAGCGGCGGTGATATCTCTAGGTGGAGTGGTAGTTAGTAGAGGGGTAAGGGTGGCTGGAAACAGGATAGATGAAGCAATTGCTTCGTATATAAGAAGGAAACATAATTTGGTGGTAGGGGAACAGACGGCTGAGGCGATAAAGCTTAAGATAGGGTCGGCTATACCCTTAAAGAAAGATGAGGTGATGGAGGTAAAGGGAAGAGACTCGGTAGCGGGCTTGCCTAGGAATGTTGAGATTACATCTAGAGAGGTGACAGAGGCGATCGCTCAACCTTTGGGTAAGGTAATAGAGATGATTAAGCGAGTTTTGGAAGAAGTACCGCCTGAGTTATCTAGTGACATTATTGATAAAGGGATCGTGATGACTGGAGGGACGGCTCAATTAAGAAATCTAGACCGTCTGATTACAGAGCAGACGAACGTACCGGCATATGTAGCTGAAGAACCAATGTTGTGTGTGGTTAAAGGGACTGGAGTAGTGTTGGAGAACTTGGATTTGTACAAGAGATCATTGAGTACTAGATAGTCTTGTAGTGTTTTGATATTTCAGAGTATTGATCGAGATGTGTATTATTCATATTAATTTGAATATTTGATGATATATCAGTTAATGGGTGTCATGTTGTCAGTTATATATATGATTTGCTAATTTCATATTGATTTGTGAATGTGTTTATATTTATTTGATGTATCATACAAAGTTTGTATCTATTTTTTTTGGTTGTAAAAAGATGTGCAGAAATCCGTTGGAGATGTTTGTTATCTTTTAGTAAGTAATATGTTGATACTTGAATGTGTGGTTGTTTGATATGATTTTGGTTGGATTGTAATTTATTATTAATGTTGTGGTGGGTGGGGAGTGGAGTGTTAAAACTGGGGTGTGGTGATTAAAAAAAGGCTATATATTTAGATACCGGGTAGGGGGTGGGGGGTATTAAATTTTTGGATATTAGCAAAATGGTGTTTGGTGGTGATCTTATCTGTTTACTAATTTTGGAGATGGTGTTAAGTTGGGAATAGATTCGGTGGTAATTGATAGATATGATGAAAGTGATTGCTGATGGATACTAGCTTTTAATTTTGGAATATATTGAAGGTGTTTGATTGGTAATGCTTAAAAATTGGAGTCGATTAAAGTCTATTATCGCCAAAGACTTATAGCGTTTATGATGGTTTTGTTCTTTTAGAGTTCTATTGATTGGCGATGATGTTAGTTGAGGTGTTAGCTGTTGTAGTAAGTGGTGGAGGATAAGAGACGTTGTTATTGTCTGCATATGTATTACGGTTGTGGATAGTATTATTGTGGATAAATGATGAGTGGGTCTTGTGTAGTGATGTTTTTTTCTAGTTTGAGTGCAGTCGAGGAGCTGGTTCTCTGATGTTGGTGGAACTGAGAGTTGTTATTGCATTGTTTGATTCGTAGCGAAGTAAATGAATAGATGGTGAGGATCATTGATTGTGATGGTGATTGCTTAGGTTTGAGTTGAGGCTGTTTTGTATTTATATTGGAGTATTTTGGTGATATTGGAAAATTGAGAGGAATTTTTGAGCAATTTTATATATATTAGAGGGTTTGTTTTCGGTGAGATACTGGTCGGTTTGTTGTGTGTCTGTTTATGTAAGGGGGGAGTATTTATAGTTATATTTATGCACCCATGTCTAATTAAGGTTGTAAATGAGTGTTTTAATGAATCTAGCCTTAATTTTGAGAGGGTCATTTTTACTCAAAATTCATGGTTTTGGAGTCTTTATTGAGATATGCTTAAGACTTATAGCATGTTGATGATGTATCGGTTTTGACCAATTTATTATCGGATGGTACTATGTGTCTTATAGTAGCAAACTGACCGGTGTTTTTGGATGGTTAGTTGACGCTTGATGGAGGAGTAAGTAGTTTGAGATAATAAGGTATCCTTAAAAAAGATAAAAATTGATGGTAGTTAGCAGGCTAAAGTCGATATCTAATGAGTAAAAAAGAGCGATCCATAGTTATATTGTTAGGAGTACGGGTCGATAGCACTCCTGAGTCTAGTCTGCTAAAGCGGGTTGAGGGTTGGATAGCGGATTATAGGGCGGGTGATGATGGAAAAAGGTTGATATTTACGCCTAATCCAGAAATGTTAGTGGATGCAAGCGTTGATAAAGGTTTCTTAAAGGTTTTGAACAGTTCAGATATAAATATTGCTGATGGAGTCGGTTTGCAATGGGCGAGTAGGTGGTTGAGCTTGTTTGGTACTATCAAAGATAATCAAACTGTATCAAATAGGGTAACAGGCGTAGATTTTAGCAGGAAATTGATTGGTTTGGCTGCCAAGAATGGTTGGAGAGTATATTTACTTGGTGGAGGTCCTAATGTGGCTAGCCGCGCAGCCAAGCGATTAAGAGCTGAGTATGGGGAGGTTGCCGTCAAGGGATTTGAGATAAAGGCTGATGAAGGACCAGGTTTAAATCAAGACGGCCAATCATGGTTGAGGGCAAGTGAGGAGACGGTGAAGAAGGTATCAGCTTATGGTCCTGAGATTTTGCTGGTGGCTTTTGGTCATAAGAAACAGGAGCGTTGGTTGGTTAAGAATAGGGACAAGATGCAATTTGGGGTAGCGATGGGAGTAGGTGGGACACTAGACTACCTATCAGGGAGGGTTAAAAGGGCACCTGAGTGGTTAAGAGGAGTTGGTCTTGAGTGGTTGTTTAGATTGATAGTAGAACCGAGAAGGTGGAGGAGGATAGTTAAGGCGGTATTGATTTTTCCTTGGATGGTGATAAAGGAGTCGGTGGGAGGAAGATAGGTGAGTATTGACTAGAAGGGGGGTGAGTTGCTTACTTGTTCTGTTGGGAGTCGGGATTGATGCCTAGCATATAGAGGATTGACTCTTTGCGATAGCGACGGTCTCCTCTGGAGTTGATACGAATGGCCGGGAGTTTGCCACGTTTACCCCAGCGTTTGATAGTAAGAGGGGAGACTCTTAAGAGTTCAGCTACTTCGGAGACGGTGAGAAGGTCGGGTAGGTTTTTTAGATCGAGGTCGCGTTTAGTCATGTTTTGAAGTTTGATGAGGTGTTTGAGGGTATTGTTAGTATTTGATATACAAACTATCAGTTGAGTCGTTTTATGTCAAGTTTATTTAAGTTGAATTGGAGGATATGGATTGTGAGGTAATAGCAAAAATTCTGTTGAGGCTAAGTTGATATATTGTTTTATAGATAAGTAAGGTTTAGTGCGTTTGTATTAATTTTTATTGTGGCTTGTTAAAAGGTTGGGGCTGCTCTAGGATGTTGAGGATGGAAACTGGGAAGGATATATATGTTGAGTATTTGGGTGGCGAGGAATGGAAGGAGGAAATGGCGAGTTGTCAGAGATTGTTTGAGGTGGTAGTGGAACAGGAACTGTTTAGTAATGGTTTAAAGAAAGCTGGGGCTACTTGGGTTAGAAGTCCTGAAGGGGCGAAGGTGCTGGATATTGGGTTTGTGCCTGAGGCGAGAGAGAACCACGAGTTTTTAGGAGTCAATGTATTTGCCAGACCAAATTCGGTGGGAGTAGTGTTTCGGCCAGTAGAAGTGCCGTATGAAGAAGTGGAACAGTCGTTAAGAGAGGATGAGGAATTGGGTCCTTTGATGAGCCAGGGTGCAAGAGTGGTGATTTTGACCGTGGAGGATTTACAGAACTGGATTGGTTTCTACGCTCAAGTTAAGGCTGAGGGTTGGCATGATATGTTGGGAGCTAAGGCGTTGGAGTATAGTGGTTTGGGAAGAACGGATTGGGCATATGCGGCTAGATTTGCTGCTGCGGCTGATGATTTGTTGGTAGCAAATGCTGGGGTATTTGTGGAGCGAGGAGTGGCACATATTGATTTACCAAGTAAGGGGAAGATAGATAGGGCGTTTGTGAATGCACAGGGTGATGTGGTGGGGGTGGTGATGCATCATGTGAGGGTGGCTGAGCTTAAGGGTGAGATACTGGAAGAGAGAGTGTTGTCCAAGGGGGTGCTGGTACCCGGATTGGTAGTGAGAAGAACAGGGGAGAGTAAGAGGGAGGCGTATGAGCGAGCTAGAAACCTGGCGAGATATTGGCGAAGGCGGTTGGGTGAGGAGAGTTTGGAGGTGCCGGTGGTGAGTGAGGGTCAGTTGTCAATTTGGCGGAAGCTGGGTATGTGGTCTGAGGTTGAGTCGGCTGTAGGGGAGGCTGATTTGACAACAGAGGATGTAATTAGATTCTTGTATTTGGGTAAGAGTAACCTGGAGCCTGGAGAGTTGGCTAGGATGGGATATTCATTGCCAAGTACGGGTAGAGAGTTTGCTGGGGTGGATGTGGTGTTTTTGCAGAGAGGTCCAGTGGAGGAGAGAAGGGTGGCGACCATAGATGGTTTGTTGGGTCTAAATTTGGGAAGAAAAAAGAAGGATGAGGAGGGGTTTTTGGCTTTGAATAGAGTGTCTGGAATAGTGATTGTGCCAGATGAGTGGGATGTACGGGAAATGAAGAGTCATGTGGAGAGGATCAGGTATGACCTTAATTATCGCACTGGAGGGCCGGACAGCCATTTGTTGTATCTGACGAGAGAGTTGTTTGATCGGTGGAGGGAAAGAGGTTCGATTTTTGCTGACGGAGAGGTGAATGGTTTTACTTCGTTGCGGCAGCGACATGAGTATGGATATGGTGCTACAACTGGGGGAAGATCGGTAGGGCTGCATGTATGGAGGCCGTTTCCGGAGATTGGGGGACAGAAAATGGCAGTAGTGGTAGATAACGGTGGAGATAGGGTGGTGAATATGATTGATTGGGGGACTAGTTTTGAGGCGGCAACGCCGGCCTTACGGGAGTTGACGGCTAAGGCGCCAACGAGTATTGGCTTGCGCAGACAGTTGGAGACTGGGGAGCTGCCAATGGTATTAGGCGCGTATGATACTGAGTATATTTTGGCGTCAATACGAAAGTATCCAGCGATACTTCATATGGATTCAAATAACGCGGTTAGCAGTTTTTTGAGAGCTGAGATAAAGCGGAGGGTTGATTTTAAAGACGTAGAGAGATTAGTAGGTGAGGGTAATGCAAGAAAAATATATGAGTTGGCCGAGCAGGATGAACGGTGGTGGTATGGTGAGAGAGAGCAGATAGTGAGCAACTTGGCCATATCTCACGCCCATGTAGATCATGTGGGTGATGTGCCATTTCTGGATCGGAAAATTGTGATGTGGGGAACAGCTGAGACAATGGCACACCTGAGAGCGATGACTAGAAGAGGAAAGAGTTGGACTAACAGATATGAGTATGTGAGTTTGGTAACTCAGGATAAGGATGGTGCAGCATATAGACGGGAGTATCGAGATGCCTATCCAACCTATTGGTCAGGCCAGCGGGTGAGAATTGGTGAGGGCTTGGCGGTTGAGTTTAGTTTAGCGAATCACAGTATGACTGGGATGGCAATGGTGGGTGTCAGGGATGAAGAGGGGAAGGGGTTAATGTTGTATACGGGAGATGTTAAGCCGGGAAGCTGGACAGAGAAGACGGTAAATAGATTGGCAGGTGAGTATCCAGTGATTGTGATGGAGACAACCAATCTGGAGGATGCGGCTAAACCTTCGTCGGGAGTAACTGAGCAGATGGTGAGAGATACACTACTTGATCGAATCAGGGAAGCGGGGAGGGATACGGTGGTAGTGGTGGCTCCAGCGAATCATCTGGAGAGACTGCAGTCGATTGGTGAGGTGGCGGAAGCGGTGGGAAGAAAGGTAGCAATCGGTCCGGCTCATGCTGAGTTGGTAGAGCAGATGAGGGCGGATCGGGAGATGTTGGCGCCTTTAGGAGTGGATGGCTTTGATTTCTGGCTGCCAGCTTTGGGAAGTGAAGCGGCTTTGTGGTGGCCAACCTTGATGCCTGATGAGAGTGAGGATGAACTAGTTTGGCCTCAAGTAACGGCGCCGAGGAGATTTCAGAGGAATTTGTTTGAGATTGCGATGGGAGGTGGTATGGGAGTGGTTGACCTGGAAAGATTGTCCAGGGAAGGTCAGGAGTGGTTGGTAGTGATTGATCCTTACCGATTGTTTAGACATGAGTTTGGAGGTGGGTGGTTTGGAAATGGGTTATCGGTGTTGCACTCGGCCCATTTTCCCTATCAAGGTTATGCTAAAAGATTTTTGGCTGAGAATACCAGATGGGTCGGTGAACAAAAGGGTAAGCACTTGATGGATTTTGAGGTTAAGGGTATGGGGGGTAGGGTGGTAAATCAGCCAAACTATGGAGCCGGAAATACGGGAGGTAAAAAAAGGTATGGATTGCATGCTTCGGGTCACGCAACCTTTGATGAGATGGTGGCAATATTGGATGGTTTAGTAGGAGGTAACTTTCATGGTAAGAAGCTTGTTTTGGTGCACGGGCAATCTCCTGAGAGATATGAGCAGGCATTAAGAAAGAGATTGGGATTGGACCGGACGGGTGAGCTTGAGATTGTGTCAAGAATGGATCGTTATGATCCGAAAAAACCGGTTTCAAGAAGTGGGTGGGAGATGAAGCTTAATGGTTATTAAGGATTAGTCTTCTTCGGAGGTTTCTTCACGTTGATCAAGGATGGTTTGAATAGCCTGGTTGATATTTAACGGGGGAGGGTCAGGATCGTAGAGATGGGAGGCGATGAGGTCAGCGAGCTTAAGCCTTTCTAAGTCGGTTAGGCCATACAGTTGGCATTGGTGCTCGATAGCCATGATGGGATCATCAGGAGTATCGGGCACGGGCTGTTCGATTTTGCCCATATACAAGATTAGCCATATATAAGAAATGGCTGATAATGAAGTACTAAAGTGGATTGTATCAGGGTTTTTATGAAAAGGAATAGTTGGGGGGTGAGTTAACATAAAAAAACCCCCACTGCTGGAGGTTTTTTTAAGTTGTGTTTAAGTTAAAAAGTTTACTTGAGCTCGACTTTAGCACCGGCTTCTTCAAGCTTGGCTTTAGCGGCTTCTGCATCCTCTTTCTTAGCACCTTCAAGAACTGGTTTAGGGGCTGACTCGGCAAGAGTCTTGGCTTCGACTAGACCAAGATCGGTCTTGATTTCGCGAAGAGCTTTGATGACGGCGATTTTGTTAGCACCAGCATCGGCGAGCACGACATCTTATTCGCTTTTCTCTTCGGCAGCAGCCTCTGCAGCAGCAGGAGCAGCAGCTCCAGCAACAGCAACAGGAGCAGCGCTGACGCCAAATTTCTCTTCAAGAGCTTTGACGAGGTCGGCTAGCTCGAGAACAGAGAGCTTCTCGACTGCAGCAATGATCTCATCAAGTTTTTTGTTAGTTTCTTCTGCCATGTGAGTGATTAGCTAATTGTTAATTTGATTTGGTTATGCAGCAGCTTCTTTCTGAAGCTTGACAGCATTAAGAGCAAAAACTAGGTTTTGGAGATTGGCTCTAAGAACTTGAGCAAAGCCGGAAATAGGGGCGTTGAGCTGAGCTACTAGTTGGCCTAAGAGTTCTTCTCGACCAGGAAGTTTGGCTAGATTTTCAACTTCGGAGATGGAAAGGATTTTGTTGTCAAGTACGCCAATCTTAATGCTGGGTAGGTCATGATCGGAGATAAACTGGGCAAGAGCTTTGGTGGGGGAAACAGGATCATCAGCTGAGCTAAGAAGGAGGGCGGTGGGGCCTTCTAAGGCCTTGAGAGCGTCTTCTGACAGGTCATTGAGTCTGTCCTTGAGGGCAAGAGCTAAGAGACTGTTTTTGACCACGTTAAAGTGACCGCCAGTTGATTTGACTTGAGCTCTTAACTGGTTGATGTGGTGAACAGACATGCCGGCGTAATCGACAAGAATGGCGGCTTTTGATTGAGAGAGAGCTTGTTGAAGTTGATCAAGCTGTTGTTGGTTTTTGATACTAGGCATAGAGTAGGTTTAATAAAATAAATTGGTATAAAAAAACTCGCCTGAGAGCGAGAAACTGTGAGCCCCTTTAAGATATACGAATTGTTTGGGCTGTTTTTTCCTACGCAGGGCTTAATGATTGCCTGCGATCTCAGGTAAGTGAGATTATATCACAACTTGGGATATAAGGGTAGAGGATTACTCGCTTTGCTTTTGTTGTCTTTGGCGGTCTTCTTGGGCGACGACTGCTGGTGCTTCACGACGACGATGGGCTTGGGTACCTGCAAGCCGAGAAGTGTCTACATTCTGACCGCCAACAGTAACTCGTTCGTCTACGGTGCCAATACCCCTTTTATCAAGCTCTTCTTGAATGGTGCCAGCTACTTCAGCTTTAGCTGCTTGGGCACGCATCCTTTGAGTGTCTTGCCTTCGCTGTTGTTCTGCTTCGGGTGATATTTTGGGGTCTGTACCCAATTTGCTGATTCTTTCTATGATGTTGGGATCTCGTTCTCCTTGTGGTTCTGCCATGTATTGAGAGTAGTGGATGACTGAATACTTGTCAAGACTAGGGAAAAAGAAGGCTGGTTAGAGAGAGGAGAGGCTTATCTTTAGAGAAGGACTCATGGTAGATTTGATGTAGGCGGAGGTGATTTTGCTGATGCCAATGGCATTGATGATGGTTTCGATGTTTTCAGTTAGTTCTTTGTCTTTCTGGTCTAAATTACCAACACTTAAGTGAATGATAGGAGCTTTGGCCTCGGTGCGATAGGTGAGTAGAGCGCCGGCTTCGAGTTCTTGTTTGCGTTTTTCAGGATCATTGATGATGGTGTTGCTCTTGGGGTTGGGCATGAGGCCTTTGGGTCCAAGAACGCGGGCGAGGGGAGCAATTAGGGGCATGTCAGCGGGTTTGGCCAGAAGGATATCAAAGTCGATTTTGCCGGACTTGATCTTGTCGCCTAGCTCTGGAGTAAAAATAGCGACGCTAGTTTCTTTGCCAATTGAGTGAGGAAGAGAGACCTCACCTCTGATGCCAGTTTCTTTGACGTTAAGATGGAGTTCGACGGTTTTATGGACCGAGTAGGAGACTTCGCGAAGCATCTTGACTGCAGTAGAGAGGGGATAGATGTCGACTTTTAGTTTGGTTTTTTGAGATTTGTAGATGTTAGATCGACCAAAGGTATTGCGGGGGTGGCGGGTCTTGGGATGTTGAGCAGTAGATTTAGTTTCTTTTGGCGTGGATTCTTTGGTTTTGGTTTTAACCTCCTTAGCCTCTTTGGATTGAGTTTCTGGTTTGGTTTGAGCTAGGGTAGCTGGATATTTGGATCTGATTTCTTCTAGGGCAGCTGGTCCAACACCCTCAAGACTTAAGAGTTCACCATCAGCCATGGAGGCAAGCTGTTCCGGTTTAAGACGAGCTTGGCGAAGGATGTCGGCTGTTTTGTCTTTAAGGTCGGTGTAGGCTTGTTCCCAACGAAACATTTCCTTTTTGGCTTTCTTTTCAGGAGTGGATTGAGTATCGTCTAGTTGGACAATTTTCTTTTTACCCATATTCTTGTTTATTTACTGATTTTGACGCCCATGGAGCGAGCAGTGCCGGAGACGATCTTCATGGCAGCCTCTACATCGGTGGTGTTAAGGTCTTGAAGTTTTTTCTCGGCGATTTCTTTTAGTTGAGCTTGAGAGAGAGTACCGGCGGTGTCTTTTTTGACATTAGCGGCACCTTTTTTAAGTTTTAGAGTTTGTTTGATCAGGTCAGCAACAGGGGCTAGTTTGGTGACAAAGGTGAAGGTGCGGTCCTCATAGATGGTGACAACAGCGGGAACGACCTGTCCTCTTAGATCTTTGGTGGCTTCGTTGTATTGATTGACGAAGTCCATGATGGGAACACCGTGTTGTCCTAGAGCTGGTCCGGTAGGGGGGGCTGGAGTGGCAGCTCCGGCTTGGAGATTGAGCTTAAGAATAGTTTTGACTTTTTTAGCAGCCATGATTTGTTTAGCTAATACACGTAAAGACTACAAGGGGAAATTGTTACTAGACGATTAGGTTTATGAGAAGTTTTCGTCGTTGCTATCAGATTTCGCGCTTGTAGGTAAACGCTCCCACACAACTGTGTGGTGAGGGAATTATATCACAAAGATGATGATGAGGGGGTAATAGTGGGGGTCTATTCTATATGTAAAATAAACTATATAAAAAGAGACCCGGGTGGTGTTGGTAGAGAAGTGTTGATGAACCACCCGGGTTAGTATAGGGCCAGCTTTGAAGGCGATCAAGCGGCTGGCGTGTGCGATGGCACCTTGTGGGGGGGGAGCGGAAAGGTGCCCCGTCATGTGCGCGATTGTTCGTCCAGGGGAGCGAACTTGGTTTTAGATTGTATGGATTTTTTGGAGAATGTCAAGAAGTTAGTTGGTTTGTGGACAAGGAGAGTCGGAGATGACTTGAACGCCGGCAAGTTGGGCTTCACAAGCTGAGTCGTAGGTGAGATTGTCGGATCCACAGACGGGAGAGTATAGGTCGCTACAGACTATTTCTGGTTGAGCTGTGGGTGAATCTGGAGTAGTGGTTGGAGTTAGGGTGGGGGAAGGGTTGAAAGTGGCTGGGTCTGAGGCACGGGGTCTGATGTCTTTGGAGTCGGGGAAGAAGATAATGGCACTGGCTAAGGCGCCGGTGATTAGAGCTAGTGGCAGAGCGGCTAGCAGAGTTTTGGAGTTCATAGTTAAAGAGTAGGGGTTTTGGCCGCAGAGATCAAGAGGGAGTAGAGTAAGGGAAAGAAAGGTGAGGGAAAAAAGAGACTTAGATCTTGGAGACCTGAAGGAAGTCGAGTTCGACTGGAGTTTCGCGACCGAAGATGGAGACAAGAACGGTGACCTTACCTTTGTCCTCGTCAATCTTGTTGACGGTACCAAGCATGTCTGCAAATGGACCCTCGACGATTTTGATGGCTTCGCCCAGTGAGAAGGAGGCTTGGAATTTGGGAGTCTCCTGAGAGATGAATTTTTTGATGGCATCAACTTCTTCTTGGGGAAGGCGAGTGGGTTGTGAGCCGGTACCGACAAAGCCAGTGATGCCTTGGGTGGTACGAACAGCTAGCCAGGAGTCGTCATTGACCTCCATGCGGATAAGGAGATAGCCGGGGAAGATTTTTTCTTGGATGGTGGATTTTTTACCCTTGTTGATCTTGATTTTTTCTTGAGTGGGAATGAGGATCTCTTTGATATAGTTATCAAGACCTAAGGTCAAGACTTTTTGTTCCAGAGTCTTGGCGGTTTTAAGTTCGTGAGCGGCGTAGGTGTGAATGACATACCAGTGGGCTTTGGGGTTCTCGGTCTTGGAGATAATGAGGTGGTGGGGATTGGCCTTAGTGAGTTTAGACTTTTTGGTCTTTTTTACCTTTTTGATTTTTTTAATGGTGGAAGACTTTTTGGTTGCCATATTAACGAGTGACTATGAGAGTGACTAGTTGAGTAAATATATAATCAAGGCCGCCTATGTATATGGCGACGATTAGGCTGGCGACTACGACAATAGTAGTGAGCCTGATTGTCTCTTGGCGGTCAGGCCATTTGACGAGGTCTAATTCTACCTTAACAGAGCGTAAAAAGGCAAGTAGACCAGTGTTTTTTGAGTTTGATGATGAAGGGGCCATGGTGGATATTTTAACACGAGGAGTTGCTGGTTTGGTATACAATGGTTGAGTGAGTATGAAGGGACTGGTGCCGATAGGGGGGAGAGGGACAAGAATGAGGCCGGTGACGTATAGTGTGAATAAGCATTTTATTCCGGTGGCGAACAAGATGTTGGTGGAGTATCCGATCATGACTTTGATTAAAGCGGGTATAAAGGAGATTGGGATTACATATAATCCTGGTCAGCTTGAGTATGCAAAAGAGGTGTTGGGTGATGGAAGAAAGTGGGGAGCTAAGTTTTGGTATATTTTGCAACCTGAACCTAAGGGGCTGGCTAATATTGTGGAGGTAGCGGAAGATTTTTTGAAAGGAAGTCGGTTTGTATTTCACTTAGGAGATAATATTTTCGTAGATGGTATCGATGATTTGGTAGAGAGTTTTGATAAAGGTGATATGGAAGGAATGGTGACGATGGTAGAACATGAAGAGAATGTAAGAATGGGGGTGCCGTATTTTGATAAGAAGGGGAGATTGCTTAAGTACGTGGAGAAGCCTAAGAAACCGCCACACAAGATGGCAGTGCCGGGATTGTATTTCTTGAGTGATAGCGCTTTTGGAGCTTTTCGAGGAAGAAATAGACTCAGACCGTCGGCAAGGGGTGAGTATGAAATCCCGGACTTGTATCAGTGGATGATTGATAAGGGGTTAAGAATTGAGGTGAGAAAATATGGAGGTATGTGGTTAGATCCGGGTAAGTTTGGTGATTGGCTGGAGAGTAATCAGTATCTGCTTGATAGATTAGCTGAGAGGAAGATTCTGGGTAAGGTGGATAAGGACTCAAGGGTTGAAGGAAGGGTGGAGATTGGAAAGAGGAGCAGGGTGATTAACTCGGTGATTAGGGGTCCGGTGAGAATTGGTGATGGAGTGGTGGTTAAGGATAGTTTTATTGGACCATATACAAGTATCTATCATGGAAGTAAGATTGTTGGCTGTCGGGTAGAGAACTCGGTCTTAATGGAAGGAGTCGAGTTGGATAATATGCCAAAAGTGATTGATAACAGTATTTTGGGGAATAACACGGTGGTTAAGTCAGTTGGTCAGAATGGGGCATTGGGTATGTTTTTGGGTGAGGGATCAAGAGTGGAGTGGTAGGTTGGGGGGGTATTGTTTGATGTTGGTATAATAAATTTAGCCCTACAAAAGCGAAGTAGTGAGCAGGATTTTTTCCTGCACAAGCTTTTTGTAAAGGGGAGACGTGTTCTGTTGTTCAGCTTCGGCGAGACCCAGACAGCTCACCCCACCTGGTTTCCTACCGGGAAAAACGCCTGCTTCGACCGCTGATGTGGGGCTTTTTGGAACTGTCTTAGTGATTAGAGATGATTTTTTTGAGGATTTTTCCGAGTTTTTGAGGATCGTGGCGGAGGCGTGAGTATTTTTGGGTGATGGAGAAGTGGTTGGAGGAGATGAGATGAATAGAGGAAGGGAGTTTGTTAGATTGAGCTTTGGTCCAGCCTAGGAAGTGAGAGTGTTCTTGGGCGTAGCTGTGGGCAATGTTTGGATAGCGGTGGTTGAATTCTTTGGTGGAGAGATGTGGGGTGATGATGGTGTCAAAGGGTTGGTCTAGGCGAGTATAGAGACGGAAGAGGCGGAGGTAATCTAGAAGAGTGAAGCGGTGGGTTTCGTTGCGGGTGGAGACAAGATTGGTGATAAGGATTTTGTGGGCAGAGGATTGCTGAAGAGCTTTGATAATGCCGGTGGGGAGGAAGTTGGCAATGATGGACCCATAGAGGCTGCCGGGAGAGTAGATAAGATAGTCGGCTGAGCTGATTGCTTCAAGAGCTAGGGGGGTAGCTGGAACAGAGGGTTTAAGCCAGATGCTTTTAACTGAGTCTTTGGACATGCTTTGACGATCCAGTTCGTGTTCGCCATAGAAAAGCTTACCCGAGTTAGTAGTGAAATGGAGATTGGCGGGGGATAAGGTAACGGGAATGGCGGTACCCGCAAAACGGATGGAGAGGAGTTGTTCTAGATGTTTTTGAACACTTAAAAAGTCATTGTTGTACTTTTCTAGTAGAGCATAGTAGATGGTGTAGCCTAGATTGCGATTGCGTCCATCAGTGTAGGAGAAGAGATCGGTGAAGGTAGTAAGTTGTTTGGTGTGGCGATGATTGGGAATCAGGGCAAGTAGGTTGCGTAATAGGTCGCAGACGGCAATAACACGGTCTCGTTCATCGGAGCGGATAGAACCAGTCTTGCCACCGGAGTCCGTGGCGGAGGAGATGGCTTTGATGTTGGTAAAGCCAGCTTCAATCAGGCTTTTGATGATAACAGGGGAGCCAGTGCCGCCGCCAAAAGTAACGATGTTTGGTTGCTTCATTTTTTAGTACTCTCGATTATACCTACTTGGCAAGAAAAAGGTTGGCGATGAGGAAGTAGACGATAACGCTTAACAAGTCTTGGATGATGGTAGCAAAGGGCCCTGAGCCTAGGGCAGGGTCATGGTTAAGTCGGGAGATGAGATGAGGGATGATTAGGGCAGAGAATGAGGCGATGAGAATTGAGGTGAATACCGAGATGCCGATGATGATCCCTAGGAATGGGGCTGACCAGAATAGGGTAGTGATGAGGGTAATGCTGGCAAAGCAGGTGAGGCCAATAAGGGTGGAGATGAGGGTTTGGCGGAGAAGGTAGGTAGTAAAGTTAAGATGTTGATTTAAAATGAGGTCACGAATGAAGAGTGTTTGAGTCTGGGTGCCAACTGCGTTGGCAAGGTAAGCGACTAGGGGTATAAAAGCGGCAAGAATCAAGTTTTGCTCTAAAGTGGGGGAGAAGAAGTTGATGACTTGAGCGACAAAGAGACCACCAAGCAGGCCAACCAGGATCCAGGGTAGTCTGGAGATAAAGGATTTAAGAAGAGGAGTTTCGAGCGTAGAGAGATGGGAGATGTCTTGGGGCAAGACACCGGCTAGGTTGAGAAGTTTTTGTTGAGTTTCGTGCTGAAGAATGGTCTGGATACGGTCTGAGGGAACGACGCCGATGAGGGTACGATGTTGATCAACGACGGGGACAGCTTTAATGCTGTTTTTGATGGCTTGATGAGCAAGTTGGTTGGGAGAAGTGTCAGGTTTGGCAGTGAGAAGATTTGATTTGGTCATGATCGAAGAGACCTTGGTTTCGGGAGGGTGTTTTAGAAGTTCTCGAATAGAAAGAATGCCAACAAGTCGATGGCTACCAGTGATGATGTAGACGTAGTTGATGGTGTCAAACTGATCAATGTGGTCGGTGAGATATGATCGGATTGAGGATAGAGTCTGTTGACTGGTGGCGAGAGGGACTTTGGTAGTGAGGTGGTGTCCAGCTGAGTTTTTTGGCCAGGTGAGAGCTTTGGTTTTAAGTGCTGGAAACTTGGGTATCTTGGGTGTGGGGGGTTGTCTTACCATACCTTATGTTATACCAGACCAAAAAAAAGGCAGCGCCCTTGGTTTAAGGAAACGCTGCCTAAGCAGGGACAGAGAGCTTTAGAGAAGGAGTGCGGCCAGGAGGCAGCACGAGCAGAGGGTGAGGAATCCGCAGATTGCCATGATGACAATCAGTCTGCCACCACCCTTTGTAGTCTCTTCGACCTCGTAGGTGTTCATTGAGTGATCCTTTCTATGCTTCTTCTTATTGTTGTTGGCGATCTGGTTTTGACCAGCCGACAAAGCGTACAAACCCAAGTTTTTCGTAGGTGGTAAGTTCTTGTTCTTGGGTGGGGGTGACAGCGACGATGATTTCACCGATGAGGTGTTCTTCACCGTCTGTTCCGACGAAGAACTTGATGACTTCGTAGGCCGGATATTCAGGAGAGGCCATGTTGTTTTCCTATCTCTCTGTTAAAAATGCGATGTGGTGATTATATCAAATTTAGGCACGAAAGTCAAGATTATAGGCTAGAAAAGGGTGGTGTTGGTGTATATAAAAAAACTGGCCACCAGTTTTGTGGCTGGTAGCCAGTGAATGGGGAAGGAGAAAGGTTAGGGGCCGAGTTCGTCCAGGATTTGACGAGCTTTGTCGCTCAAGGCGACTTCCTGAGTGTTGCCGGTCTTGAGGACAAAACCCTCAGAATGACAGGCCCCGAACCCATCTCCTTCGGTGGTGAGGAAGGAGAAGCCGTCAACAGCGGCCACGACCACTGTTTTGTTTTCAGCCAGGGGTCCGTTGGCGGTGGGGCATCCTTTTTGGATGAGGAGTTCCTCGCCAGGTTTAAGGTCGGCAAATTCATTGCGCCGCAAAAGGTACATGATGTTCTCCTTTTAGAACTGGCACAAAAGTGTGCGAGAAGTATTCTACCCAAAAGAGGAGCATAATTCAAGGCTATAGGGTTTTGAGGTGTCTTGGGATAGATTAGTTCGGGAAGATGTATTGGGGCAGGCCCGCCAGGATTCGAACCTGGAAGAGCGGTTTTGGAGACCGCCATGATACCATTTCATCACGGGCCTAACTAAGGTCTATATTGTATCTTAACAAGGGTGAAAATGTCTTGAGGATGAATTTACTTTAGCTTGGAGACTTCTTTGTGGAGAGTGTGTTTACGACAACGAGGACAGTACTTCTTGAGTTCGATTTTGTCTGGAGTGTTGGTGCGGTTGCGCTCAGAGATGTAGTTGAAATTTTTGCATTCAGAACATCGCAAACCTGCTAGTTGTCGGGGTCCTTTTTTGGCCATGTTGGTATTTTAGCAGAGAGTGAGGTTTTTCTCTAGTTAGTGGATGTAGGCTCCATGATGTTTGTCTTGATTAAGAGGTGATTATTAAATAAATGAGTATATTAATATTTTCTTAAGATAAGGGGTCTTGGTAGAGCTGGGGTAGGTGGAAGGAAGTGTTAATTGTAAACCTATATTGGGTTAAGACGGCAATAGTTGATGAAGAGTCGGTGATGTATCAGTTGATAGTGGATATTTGTTTCTGACAATAAGTGGTATACAACATTGTGCGACATGATATAAAGGTGGTTTGAGTTATGAAGATGGTAAAAGAGGGAAAATTGCAATTTTGTATGGAAAAATAACCATAAAGAATCCTAGCATTGTATGAGGATGGCTTCTAGGGCCACTAGAAACGTTTTTAGCCTCAAATATCTGCTGTTTCTGTGCCTGGAGTTGGGGATTTGATAATAGATAAGGGGAGTTGTCTTGGGTTTTTGATTATTGAATCGCGGTGTGAGTTGGTTGATGAATAGCTGTAGTGAATGAGAATTCGATTTTTGAATATTGGGCGGGATTTTGAACAACTTATGTTTACTCGTGTAGAAAAGCAGTAAATTAAAAAAGTTTTGTGATTTTGATTGAGTTAAGTTGTTGGTTAATGTTTGTATATATGATTGAGTGATGACCTGTTGTTTGAATGATTAATCAGATTAGATCTGGCTTTGGTCGATTGTTAGTTGAGTTTTGTTTGGAATTATATAGGTTGTTTGCTATTTTTTTAGCTGTATTTGTGATAAGGATAGGTGATAAACTTTCATATTATGGGTTTTTGTGGCTATTTTGTTGGAAGATCTTGCTGCTGATTTGATATTGACGATGATTTAATAATTGATTATTTGGGGATGAGGGATGTTGGATGATGGTATGTATACTTTCTCCCCTGCTTGGGGTGTGGAGATAATTAATATTTTATTGCTTGGTTAGGAAGTTTTTAGGGATTATGAATATATTATTCTAGGTTTTTATGACTGTAGATATTTGGGTTGATAATAGAAAATAGGCAAGTTGTATTTGCTTGAATATAGATACTTTGATATTAATAGCGAGTATCATGTGTGATTGGTGTGTATATATTTGTATGGGATATTTATATTTGTCGTTGGAAAAATAACTACGATAGGGATGGAGACGATAAAGTGGTTATGGCCGGCAGTGTGTGCTAATCTAGTCATATATGAAGAAAGATAAGGAATCTGATACAAAAGAACTTGAGACTGGAAGAAGGTTGGTAGTGGAAGTAGTTAAGGATGATGATAATGCGGTTGATGAGAAGGTTAAGGACGAAGGAGTAGAAGAGGACACCTCCCCTATCGGTGAGGTGGTAGGCATGTCTGGTAGTAATGGGTCTGCTATGAGTGGAGTGAGTGATAGCGGGAAGAATGGTTCGGGGATGTTGATGATTGCTGTGATTGCTTTACTAATCTTGTCAGTAACTGGTTGGATGATGTATGTTCGAAGCGAATGGATGAGAAGACAGGAGTTGGCGGCAAATCAGATGAAAAGTGAGGAGCAGACAGTTCAAGAGCCCGTAGTAGAGGATGAGATTGAGGTTACTGAGACTGAGCAGCTTGAGAGAAATGAGATAAGCTTGGAGATATTGAATGGATCTGGGGTGGCCGGATTGGCGGCGGAGACTATGGTTGCTTTTGAGGGGTTGGGTTATGAAGAGATTAGCGTGGGTAATGCTGAGACAGTACCGGGTAATGAGCTGTATGTTAGGTCTGGTTATGAGGACAAGATTGGGGTACTAATGGACGATGTGTTGGATGAACTGGAGATTGCCACAATATCTGGTGAGTTGGAAGATGATGGTGAGATAATTGCGAGGATAGTCTTGGGTGAGTAGGGATATATAGGCTTGAGATAGTTTTTTTGTTTGGGGTGGATCATGGAGACAAGGGTGCCTTTTTCTGGTAAATTATGGGAGTGAAATATGAAGGTTTGATAAACGTGGAAGGTCTGAGTTTAGGCTTGGAGCAAAGCCTGGAGAAGCAGTTGGGTAGTGCTGGGGTGGTGATTACTGACTTGGATGATGTTTGGTTTAGGACTAGTGAGGTATATGAGAGAAGGATGAGTGAGGTAGCCCAAGTCTTTGCGCCGATGGTTGGTAAGGAGACTGAGCAGGTGTTTGACGATTTGTTGTCAGCGATACTGGCGAGACGGTCGGTGATGGAGGTTAATCCTTTGATTATGCCAGCCGCGGTGGCTGATTTGTATAGAAGGTATGGGCTGGAGGATAAGATGGCACTGGCCACGGCTTATGGTTCAATACTGGAGATATTTGATGACTTCTTGCCACTTTATGCCGGAGCTGAGATGAGCTGGCCAGTTTTGGGGGGACTTAAACAAATCAGAGTGGCTGCCTGGACTCACGCCGACGCGGAGTGGACACAGAGAAAAATGATGATGTATCCAGGGCTGGAACGGGTTTTTAGTGGTGGAGTGTTTGCGGTGGATGTTGATAAGCCTAAGGAGTGCGGGAGCGTGCTTAGTAGTTTGGGTGTTGGTCCAAACGAGGTGGTGGTTGTTGGTGATAGCTTAAGATCTGATATTACTACTGCTGTTAGGGTTGGGGTTCCAGGTGAGAATATATTTTGGATAAATGCCAAGAGTGTCCCTGTTGGTGAGGTTGAGTTGCCCGATGGAGTAAGAGTGGTTGCAAACCTATGGGAGGCGGTTAATGTGATGGCGATGGGTTGGAGTAGATAGTTGTGGTTGACACTGTAAATATTGTGAGTTGTTCATAGTTATGACGTGTTGAGTTGTGTGGCTTAATTGACTTTATAGTCCGATCCATCGGGAAAATGTTTTGGGTGTGAAGTTTTGTGAATTTTGATATTTAGTTTAGCGTGCCAAGCAGGCTACCAATAATTAGTCCACCTGTAGTCCCCACTCCGATGATGGGAAGGTATGTTTTGGTGATAATCGCATCAGGTAGACTGAGAAGCAATCCAATTGATGCACCCTTAAGCCAGGGTGGTAGAGGGATGTTGGTGGTGGCGATAAGGAAACCGATTGCAAAGCGGTTTATAAAGGAGCCAAGCATCGCAACCGGCTTATCCTTTATGGGAAGTGGAACCATTAGTAAAACGTCAACAACTCCGAAGATGAGGCCTGCGATTGTGCCGGATATAAGTGTGTTCATAACTAGATTTATTATAACTTTGTTGTAAGAGTTGATTTGTGGTGTCTATTACTTTTTGGAGCCGGCAAGAGGAATCGAACCTCTGACCTTCGCTTTACAAAAGCGTTGCTCTACCTGCTGAGCTATGCCGGCTTGAACATGTTAATTTTAACATTTTGTGCTTGTAACATGTTAAAATTGGAGGGTATGCTGGGGTACCCAAGCGGTCAACGGGGGCGGACTGTAAATCCGCTGGCTTAAGCCTACGGGGGTTCGAATCCCTCCCCCAGCACAGTAGAGATATGATTCTACTTTTAACATAGCAATTGGCCGAGATAGCTCAGTCGGTAGAGCACGATCATGGTAAGATCGGGGTCCAGGGTTCGATTCCCTGTCTCGGCTCAAATTTTGAATGGTTGGTGGATAAGAGTTAAAGGGTGGAGTAAAGGACTTCTTGAGTGGTGGAGTCGATCTGAACAACGATGTCTTTTTGATTAGCTTGCTGCGGAAATGAGTAGGTGAGTTGCCAAATGTTGGTAGTGTTAGTCGAGTTGGCTGTGCTGGGAATAGCGCGGATGAATTTGGCTTTGACAGATGATGGGGTAAGGTTTGTAATTGTGGGGGAGATGGCCTTGGACCAAGCAATGGCGTGGGCATCGATATCGGAAACTCCGAGTTGGTTTTGCTCAAAGAGTGGAATAAGGTCAGGAATATTGTTATCAGGACTAATGATGGCGTTGATAACTAGCTGTGGATCTTCATTTTGTGAGTATTGGATATAGAAGTAGCTTTTGGTATCAGGGGCTTGACGGAACCAGTAACGATAGACGTTGTCTTCAAGGGTTAGTAGGTTGTCGGTGGTAATCATTAGAAGTTGAGCGGTAGAGTATTTTTGGTGAGCGATGTCGATAACTTTGGCTAAGTTAGTGAAGGCAGATGAGAGGGTGACTGGTTCGGTGGTAGATGATTCTGTCGGTTGAGTTTCTGGTGTTTGGTCGTTTTCAGGGGGTGATTCTTGATCGGTGGGAGAAAGTTGCCTACCCGCTTCTGTTGACTGAAGAATGTTAACCTGCTTTTTAAGGGCGTTGTTTTGAAGGTAGAGAAAGGCGGAGAGGGCGATGGTGAGGATGGCAATGCCGGCAAGAGCTAGGATGAAAATACTTGAGACAGGTTTGGGATGAAGCTCGTTTGTTGAGGCTGGTTTAAGGTGACTGGAGACGGGTTCAGGCTTGGCTTTTAGATCGGGAGGAGGTGGGTAGGAACCGATAAGACTGGGTCGATTGGGGGTTGAGCTTTCATCTCGAGATAAAGATGGTGGAGTAGGTGGTGTTGGGGATTGGTCTGCGGGTGAGGTTGAGGCAGGAGACGAGGATGAGGTTGGGGATGCCGGTGGGGGTGGGGGTGGAGGTGGTGGATATGAGGATGTAGAGAAAGTTGGGGGGTTGGAGGTATTTTTGTATTGATCTGATTTTGATGATTTGTCTGTGTCTTGATTGGAAGAAGGAGTTGGTGGGGTATCATCCGAGGAACTGGATGGCGTGTTGGAGTCTGTGTCACCAAAACCAGGCGGTAGATTAAGGCTGTGGGGGTCGGGTTGGTCGGGCATGATTTTAATATAGCCTAAATTTGCGTATAAAGGCAAATAGGGAGATGTTTAGACAGCCAGCTTTATACTATCGGACTAATATGGTATACTTATGGCCATGAAAAAAGGAATATTGGTGTCAATATTGGCAGGTATATTGTGGCTGGGTTTGTCGGTTAGTGAAGTGGTGGCAAGTGAGGGCGTGTTTAAACTTGATTCTGTTAATGATTCAGGTGCAAGCTGTTATGCCTTGAGTGTTTTTGGATCGGGGAGATATAAGGTGAATGGAACTTGTAGAGAGTTGATGACACCTTACTCAGCCGAGTTAAATCGTTATGTATTGTGGGCAATTAATGATGAGGGAGAAAGTGTGAGAATTGGTGAGGTGAAGTATGGCAAGATTGAGGCGTCAGTGTCGAAGAAATTTGTGAGTTTGATGGTGACAGCTGAGGAGAAATCGACTGCTAGAAAACCGAGTGAGTTCGTGGTGGTTAAGGGAGATTGGCAGGCGGTACCTTTGGAGGGGGAGGAAGATAAGATTGATTCAGGTCCATTGGTGAGCTTGACTCCAAGCCTAACTGAGAAGAAAGCTACAACTGAGGTAGTAGTTGAGGATGAGAGTGAGAAAAGCGGAGTGGCTAAGTTTTTGGCCACGGTGGGAAGAATTGTGGGAATTGGCTTCTTGTTGTTACTAGTGGGTGTGGTGGTGATGACGATT
>Ga0172375_10001149_pt1 | contig 42564 bp, 21 predicted proteins | sample LakKiv1m_FD_114537 | JGI IMG/M metagenome (GOLD analysis project Ga0172375, IMG submission 114537) | Freshwater microbial communities from Kabuno Bay, South-Kivu, Congo - kab_092012_11.1m | ecosystem: Environmental > Aquatic > Freshwater > Lake | place: Democratic Republic of the Congo... | reverse complement strand
CGAAGGTGCAGATCGTCGCGATCTGCGATGTTGACAGGAATCACCTTGCAAAGGCGGCGGAAATAGTGCCGGACGCGCGCAGGTATTCGGACTGGCGCGAGATGCTCGCCAAGGAAGGTGACCGAATTGATTCGGTAAATGCCACTCTGCCTGACCACATGCATGCGGCGGTTACAATGTCGGCAATTCGTGCCGGTAAGCATGCCTACTGCCAGAAGCCACTCTGCCATGATGTTGCGGAATGCCGCGCGATTGCCTCAGCCGCGAGGAAGGCCGGGGTTGTGACGCAGCTGGGAACCCAGTTTGCTGCCGGTACCGGCGACAGGCGGGCAGTTCAGTTAATGAAGGAGGGCGCTGTCGGCGAGGTCAGGAGAGTTATCCTCTGTTCGAACCGGCCGGGTTCCGAGAAGTACCGGCTTGAGGGGCCGCGGCCCGCGAAGGGTCAGCCGTCGCCGGACAGCCTGGCCTGGGACCTGTGGCTCGGCACCGCGCCGCAAAGGGAATTTACTCCTGAAATCTATCATCCGGTGCAGTGGCGGTCGTGGCAGGATTTCGGCACAGGCTGGCTTGGTGATATCGCCTGCCATATTTTTGATGCAGTATGGAAAGGACTTGAGCTGACCGTGCCGCTTTCTGTTGTGGCTAAGGTACAGGAGTCATGGAAGAACTCGCCTGCACGCCGTGCTGACACCTGGCCGCAGAGCGACCATATCACATGGGTTTTCCCGGGCAGTAAAAAGACCGGGGGTAAGGAGCTTACCGTTGAGTGGTTTGACGGTTCAGTATATCCGCCGGACGACGTGCAGCAGCTGGCGAAAGATGGCGGGTTCAAGAATTATCCGGGTGAAGCGTCAATGGTGATTGGGACCGGGGGCGCCATACTGCTTCCGCACCAGTCGGGCGCGATTTTGCTGCCCAAGGAGAAATTCAAGGATTACCCGCGACCCAAGCTGCAGGCTAGAAACCATTACCATGATTTTGTTAATGCCTGTCTTGGCGGCGAAATGACAGCGTCAAGGTTTGAAAAGACCGGGCCGATGGCCGAGGCTATACTGCTTGGGACCGTTGCTGTCAGGACGCCCGGGACCGTACTGAAATGGGACCCGGCAGGAATGAAGGTGACAAATTCAGCCGAAGCCCAGAAGCTTCTCAGACGTTCTTACCGCTCCGGCTGGGAAGTTAAGGAATTGTGATGACTGTGCCGTTCAGGACGATAATCTTTGGAACAACTGTCAGCTTCCTGATTATGGTCTGCCCGGGGTTGTGCGCGGAAAACTCCATCGAGACTGAGGGGAATGTCGTCCGGTTCAAGGCAGGCATTCTCCAGCGAACAATGGAGTGCGACGGTCATTCCATCAGCAACACCAGGTTGAAGGTGGACGGGCAGGAAGTGTCAGCCGCCGGGTCTGGTGAATTCTCGCTGACCATTTCCCGCGCCGAACCAAACCAGTGTCCGGCGAGATTGAAGCCGGAACTGGTTGGAGAAATCGATTCCTGTGCAACTGATGGAAATGACACCGATACTCTCAAGGTTAAAGAGAAAGGCGGCGGGCATTTTGATCCCGGTGTGAAATGGATAGAGCCGGTGACAGCAGGCACGAACGGCCCCGGCGGACTGTTTGAAAACCTGGTTCCGAAAATCGAGAAACCTCAACAAGGTGTCACGCGCCTCACGCTTGCCGGAAATTTCCGGAAAGAAACAACGATTGATGATGTAAAGATTGAGCTTGTCTACGAGACCTATGATGGCTATCCGGCTGTCCGCAAGTGGATTTCCGTTTACAACCAGGGCAGGCGTTGGCTGAAGATTGACCGGTTGGTGATAGATGACATTACCCTTGCAGAACAGTTCAGGCAGAAGATTTCCCTGACCCCGGTTGAGCGAGGGGCCGCTTCCAGCGTCATGGCTTTCGGCAATTCCGACCAGTCGCGCGGGATCATTGCGGTCAGCGAGATTCCTTCGGCCCTTCGGAACATGGGTGACAATGGTTCGATGGGCTACAACCAGGAATTTTTCGAATGGGTGCTTGGACCTGGTGAGTCGTTTACAAGCGAACCGGTCTTTCATTACGCCTACAGCGGAGTTCCTGAACGGACGATATCAGCATTGTCGACACCGCTGGACAGGGTTGCCGAAGTTGCATTTAAGAAATTCCTGGTGGATCACATCGGGGTAACCGGTCCCACATCGCCGCTATGCGCGCCGCAGTGGTCGTCCTGGTCCAACTTCGGGCCGGCGCTCAGTGATGCGATCGTGCGTGAACAGGCGGACCTTGCCGCCAGATGCGGATTCGTGGAGATGGAGCTTGATGACGGATGGCAGAATGACCGGCTTGGCACTCAGCCGGATACAAGAAAGTTCCCTGACTTCGAGGCCACATGCAAATATGTGCAATCGAAAGGGCTGAAGCTCGGCCTGTGGGTTTCCTGCTTCCGCAGTGAGGGTTCAAAGGATTTGAAGGAACTGCCGGAGATGAGAAGTCTCCCGTACATCAGGCGCCTGGCAGGATACGGCATGAGTTTTGCCAGTCCGTGGCGGGACTACTACGCAAAAGATCTTGTTGGACTGCACCGGCAATACGGGGTCAGTTATTTCAAACAGGATTTCACGAACATAAGGTTCGGTGATCTCGCTGCGGGGCACGAGAGCCGCACGCTCAAGGAGTCTTTCTTGCGCGGTCTGCGCGGTCTGCTGGCGGCGGAAGACATTATCAGGCGCGAGGCGCCGTCTGTCGCGACGCAGATCAGCCACGAGATTTACTGGGGCACGCCCGGTGTGCCGTGCGATGTTGCGGCGCTGAAGCATGTGACTTCATTTCATGTTCCGCCGAATGATTATTCCGGCGTCGGGAACAACAAGCAGAGGTTTAATCCTGATTCGAAGTACGATCCGGTTCAGTTCCGGCAGAAGCTGATCGGCGGTTGTTTCAAGGCGAGACAGAGGTTCTATGCCCACCGCGGCCTGCCGCTTTACGGCATTGAGTGGTATGGCGCCGCAACGTTCAATGTTCATGGCAGTCTCACTGTCGAAGTCCAGGACCGGCAGGTCTGCAGCTGGCTGATGGGCGCGCCGCTGGTGTTTGCCGGAGATCTTGCCTCGCTGACCGAGGAGAATATTAAGCGCTACCGCCAGCGGTTTGATCTTCTCAAACGTCTACAGGATTCATACGACATCTACCATCACTTCCAGTTCAGCGGCGTGCCTGAACCGACTGACACCGACTGGCACTGGTGGGGTAAGCTGGATGAGCGCGGCTGCGGTGCTGTTGTCGTCCTCCGCGGAAACGGCGGCAAAGATCAGTGCGCCATCAACATCCCCTGGGTTGATTCGGCCCAAACCTACAAGGTCACTGCCTTGCTGGAAGCAAAGGAATTGGGCGTTTTCACCGGCAAGCAATTGCACTCCGGCGAACTCACTCTTACGCTCCCGTCCCTTGGCCAGGAAATCCTCGAACTGTCGATGGGTAAACGAGAGAAAGAACGATGATTAAACGGCAATGGCTGTTCATAGTATTGTGCTGTATCTGTGCGGATTGCCATTGTATCGCGGCTGACAAACCAGATGGCGCACCCCGGTGTCCCTTCCCGCAGCATACCCGCTATGCCGAGGGTACGATTAAACCTGATAATGTGTCCCAGCAGCAGCTCGATGCCGCCGTCACCGCATTTTACGATGTGTGGAAGACAAACTATATTGTTGCCGGATCCGAACCGCAGCAGTTTTATGTCCTCGTCAACGATCCGGTAGGTACGGACAGGCGCACAATTTGCGTCTCCGAAGGCCAGGGCTATGGCCTTGTGATCACGGCTTTCATGGCCGGACACGATCCGCGCGCCCGGGAGCTGTTTGACGGCCTGTTCCGTTTTTACCGTGCCCATCCCAGCCGCATCAATTCCAGGCTGATGGCCTGGAAGCAGATCAAAGGCGGTAAAAGCAGTGAGGATGCCGACTCGGCGTCGGACGGCGACCTTGATATTGCTTTCGGGCTCCTGCTGGCAGACACGCAGTGGGGCAGCCGGGGTGAGATCAACTACAGGGCCGAAGCGCTGTCAAATATCGCTGCCATTAAAGCCGATGAAATCAACCGCCGAACGTGGTCCGTAAAGCTCGGAGACTGGGCGTCGCGTAGGAATAGGAAATACTATGACACGCGTCCCTCTGATTTCATGTTCGACCATTTTCGCAGTTTCCGTGCTGTTTCCGGCGATGATGACTGGCTGCGCGTCATAGATACATCTTACCGTGTTATCAGCAGGATTCAGCAGGAACACAGCCCTTCGACCGGGCTGATTCCCGATTTTGTAACGTCCCTCAACGAAACCCCGGTTCCTGCAAAACCCGATTTTCTTGAGGGCCCGCAAGACGGCCAGTATTATTACAATTCCTGCCGCGTGCCTTTTCGCCTGGCTGTCGACCTTCTCCTCACCGGCGAGCCGCGTGCCAAAACTGCGCTTAAAAAGATCAACACGTGGATAGTGGCCGCAGCAGGCGGCAAGCCGGCCAACATCCGTGCTGGTTACAGGCTCGATGGAAAGAAAATTAACCCTGACGATGTTTCGATGGCTTTTACCGCCTGTTTTGCTGTTGGGGCGATGAGTGATGCCGCCTACCAGGAATGGCTAAACGCGCTTTGGGACAACGTTGCCGCTTCTGACTTACCCGGTGACCGCTATTATGGCCGGAGCCTGAAAATGCTCTGCCTGATCGCTCTTTCTGGAAACTGGTGGGCCCCGTTACAACCAATAGCAGGAAAATAGTTTCATATGACAGAGATCCCATCGGACATGATGTTCTGCTGTCCTTACTGCAATCAGCAGCTTAGAACGCCGCATGAATACGCGGGAGAGATTGCCGAATGTCCCTCGTGCCGGAATGAAGTAGTAGTTCCAAGTTCAATTCCCAGTTACACGGAGAAGCCTGTCTTCCTGGACACCTCCAACGCGCGCTGGCGCTGGATGCGTCTCGCTTTTTTTGCTGTCAGCTTTGTTTTTTTCATATCTCTGGTATGCCTTAGCATCAGCATTGCTGTCAATCCCGTGCTGCCGTCACTGGGATTGGGCGATGCCGGAAAAGAAATGGAAAGACAGCAGTTGCCGCCGCCAACGGCTGGACGGTCTGTCCTGGACCAGGGCGCATCCGGAGAGTTACGGCGCATTCCGGTTAGGGCCAACGCAAGGGAGGCGCTCAAGAACAAGTTGCGCAGGCCGGCCAGAATACAAGGGTTTGGGGATAAAGCTCCAGGGAAAGAGGATTACAGGCTGAACCCTGACGGCGTATCGACTGACAGGCCTCTCACGATGGCGTTTGCCGCCGCATGGGACGATGCTTCTTTGAATTCGCTCAGGCGGAACATGGATAAGCTGGATGTCGTGATTCCGGAGTGGCTGAAGCTGTCGGCAGAAGGCAAGGTCGAGCCGCTTGTGTCCAGGCAGCAGGTTGAAGTCAGGCGGATACTGGGTTCATCGCTGGCATCGCCCAGGCTTGTTCCGCTGCTCACCAGCTATGACATCGGAAGGGGCTGGCAGGGGGAGGAAATCGGTACGCTGCTGGCTGCCGGTTCCACCCGCGCAGGTATCATCACCGGGCTGCTGGAGTACTCCCGGAATTTCCCCGTTTACGGTTTCTGCATTAACTTCGAAGGCATCCCCCTGAAGCTGATGCCCGGCTACATGACGTTCCTTGACGAGCTGGCGAAGCGCGTCCATGCCGAAAAGAAGGTCCTGTATGTATGCGTACCCCGGGAGATTCCATCGCCCGTTTGCCGGCGCATGGCACAGGCGGCGGACATGGCAATTGTCCTGGCTTATTCGCAGCATTCGGGCTCAGGCGAACCTGGGCCGCTGGCTGCGCAGGACTGGTTTGAAAACATGATCGAGCTTCGCGCCGTGGAAATTCCCCGGTCGAAACTCGGTATCGCGTTCGGCAACTATGTCTGTGACTGGCCCGGGAGTGTGCAGGGAGTTGCGTCGCAGACTTTTGACAGGGCCATGATGACGGCCCGCGAACATCAGTCGGTTGTGCGGATGGACCAGGTATCGCTTAACCCGGCATTCCGCTACAGGGACGCCAAAGGGCGGCAGCACGACGTGTGGATGCTCGATGCTGTTTCCGCATTCAACCAGGTTGCAGCGGCGAAGAAACTCAGGCCACGCGGTATTGTCCTGTGGCGGCTGGGCAGCGAAGACACGGCGCTGTGGCGTTTCCACGGCAGGACCGGTCTGCCTGATGCGCAGGTATGCAGGGCGCTGGCTGATATCGAGCTCAACGAGGGAATAAGCTACACGGGCAGCGGCGAGATTATCCGTGTGGCGGCGACGCCGGCGACTGGAAAAAGGCGGATGACTTTTGATGAGCATCGCCGGCTGATTACGGCATGCGACTACGATACACTGCCGACACCGTATATTGTGCAGCAATACGGTGCATCCAGGGTAAAAGTTGCGCTGACTTTCGACGACGGTCCCGATCCCGCCTATACCGGCGCGATCCTGGACATATTGCGGCGGGAACATGTGCAGGCGACATTCTTTGTCCTTGGGACCAGCGCTGAATTGCAACCTGAACTGCTCAAGCGTATTGACCGCGAAGGCCACGAGATTGGCAGCCATTCGTTCACGCACCCGAATATATCCAAGATCACATGCAGCCAGCTAAAAAGGGAGTTGACCACGACGCAGCGCCTGATGGAGAGCCTGCTTGGCCACCAGACCCTGCTGTTCCGCCCGCCATACGGCGAGGATACCGACCCTACAACACCCGGTGAGCTGCAGTCGCTGGAAGTTGTGAGCGGGCTGGGCTACTGGACCGTCGGCATGCACGTGGACCCTGAGGACTGGCGGTCACTGCCGGCTGATGAAATCGTACGGCGCACCTTGGAACAGGTCCGTACAGGGGAGGGCAATATCGTCCTTCTTCATGACGGCGGAGGAGACAGGGGGCAGACGGTTGCCGCGCTGCCGGACATCATAAAGGAGCTGCACAGGTACGGTTACGAGCTGGTTCCTGTCTCCGAGCTGCTGGGCCGCACTCGCGCTGAAGTGATGCCTCCGCTTGCCGGCGCACAGCATCTGCCGGCGACAATGAACAGGCTGATGTTCGGCCTGGCGGGGACTATTCTCAACAGCTTGAAGATGCTCTTCATGCTGGGGATTATCCTGGGGCTGGCGCGGCTGTTGTTTATAGGATTGCTGGCGGTAGTGGATGTGCTTCGCAAGCGCAGGATATATTATTCCTGCAACTACAAGCCGTCCGTTGCGGTAATCGTGCCGGCCTACAATGAAGAAAAGGTGATCTGCAAGACCATCGACTCTCTTCTGACCTCGAAGTGTCCCTGTCCGATGGAGATTATCGTTGTGGACGACGGCTCAAAAGACGAGACCTACCAGAGGGCCTTTGATGCGTTCGGCAGGAATCCGTCGGTGCGAATTTTCAAGAAGAACAACAGTGGCAAGTCGTCGGCGCTGAACTTCGGTCTTTCCCAGACGAAGGCCGAAATTGTTGTTGCCATGGATGCCGACACCGTGTTTGCGCAGGATACGATCTGGAAACTGGTAAGGCATTTCGACAATGAGGGCATCGGCGCGGTTGCCGGCAACGCCAAGGTCGGCAACCGTATCAACATGCTCACAAAGTGGCAGGCGCTGGAGTACATTACCAGCCAGAACCTTGACCGCCGCGCCTTTAATGTGCTGGACTGCATAACGGTGGTGCCGGGGGCAGTGGGTGCGTGGCGGCGCGAGCTTGTGATAAGGGCCGGAGGGTTTGGCCAGGCAACGCTTGCCGAAGATGCGGACCTGACCATTGCGATCCGCCGCATGGGCTATTCAATTGTCAATGAGGACGAAGCGTACGCGTACACCGAAGCGCCCGACACAGTCGGCGGCTTTGTGCGGCAGCGTTACAGGTGGATGTACGGAACACTGCAGGCCGCGTGGAAACACAAGCGAGCACTCTTCAACCCGCGCTACGGCGCACTGGGTTTTGTCGCCCTTCCCAATATTTTCGTCTTCCAGGTCTTTTTTCCCCTCATCTCCCCGGCGATAGATCTGCTGACTGTCTGCACACTGGGGAATTATGCGTGGGCTATGGTGACCGGGGCGGCGGGCTCGACGGATGCGCTGGTTATGGTGCTGGCCTACTACATTTTGTTCACGGCGGTGGATTTTGCCGTCGTGATGCTTGCCTTCGCGCTTGAACCGAAAGAGGACAAACAGCTGTTGTGGTGGATATTTCCCCAGCGTTTCTGCTACCGGCAGCTGATGTACTATGTGGCGATCAAGTCTGCGCTGGCGGCATTGCGCGGCATGGAAGTCGGGTGGGGGAAGATAAAACGCAAGGCCACGGTTAACCGCCAGTAAGGCAGTCGACCAGCCCGAATAAGATACCGGCTGGCGGTCAGTTTGACATTGACGGCCGCCCTGCCACGATGCCAGATTCCTGAACAAGGTCAGAAATATGAACTCAACTGATGAAGCATCCGGCCGGGTAAAACTGGCTGCGCCAGCTTGGAGACCTGTCTTCAGGCTCTGGGTTAAAAAGTCGATAAATCTCATCTGGGGTTCGCTACTTTACAACATCTTTGCGGTTATTGTTGTAACTCCCCTTCTTGCTAAATGCTTTCCTGAGTTGACACCGTGGGAGCATGTTAAGGGCTTTTTCGGCGGAGACTGCCGCACAACGTACGAAGACCTGCTTCCTTACGTCGGACCAGGGATATGGATCGCCGGTAATGCGTTTATCTTTGCATGGATGAACAAGAACCTGGCTGATGCCATGAAGGAGGCCGGCAAAGAGTCCACTTCAACTTCGAAGAGTGCATCCTGATGAATATCTTATGAAACCTAAGTTGGTTGCGGACTATAACTGTGTGATAGGGGAAGGCCCTCTCTGGCATCCGGCTGAGAAACGACTTTACTGGGTGGATATCGAGACGGGAAGGGTGTTTCGATACGATCCGGCTTCCGGTAAACATGAGCAGGTTTTACAGGATGGGGTGATAGGCGGCTTTACCATCCAGGCCGATGGCTCGCTTCTGTTATTTATGGCGAAGGGAACCGTCAAAATATGGCGGAAGGGAAAACTGTCTATCGTTATTGAGCATATCCCCGACGAGGAAGAATCCCGTTTCAACGATGTAATCGCTGATCCTGAAGGACGCGTCTTCTGTGGAACCATGTCAACAGCCAGCCGTCCCGGCCGGTTGTACAGGCTGGATACAGACGGAACGCTCAGCCAGGTGCTTAAGGGAATAAAAGGGTCCAACGGGATGGCGTTTACACCGGACCGGAAATGCATGTACTACACTGACTCGCTTAAACATGAGATTTATCTTTTTGATTTTGACAGGAGTACCGGTGGCCTCACGAATCAGCGGGTCTTCGCCCGTAATTCACCAGCCGAAGGCGAGCCAGACGGCTTGACGGTTGATGCCGAAGGATTTGTCTGGTCGGCGCGATGGGGTGGCGGCTGCCTAGTTCGATTTACTCCTGACGGCAAAGAGGACCGCAGGATCCGGTTCCCGGCAAAGAAGGTTTCCTGCATGACTTTTGGCGGGGAAGGTTACCGGGACATGTATGTGACCACTGCGGGTGGTAACAACAAAAAGGATGAAGGAACGGGTGCAGGAGCACTGTTCCGGCTGGATGCCGGCGTACGCGGGGTTCCGGAATTCTTGTCAAAGATAGGGTTGATTCCTTAGATGTCTTCGCCAGGATGCCCCCGTGCCTTGGCGTGGCGGGTAAACTTGCGACGGGGAGCTTCACTTTCAGGGTGTTTTCTTTTGTTTCGTGATGGTTCTACAGTTCAAGGTGTATCCACCTGGTTTTGTCAATCGCTCCTTCAAGCATGTTGTAAATCAGCATGTTCCAGCCGACAAAGCCGGTAAAGATCCCGTTCAGGGATTGTTCTGCTGTCGGCGCAAAACCTCAAGAAAATAACGCAAAACCTCAGTGCAATGTCTTTTGATGTCTGCTATGTTCTTTGGATCATGAACAGGCGTAATTTCTTAAGGCTGGCTGGTGCGGGAATGGCAGCAGCGGTGATGCCGGTATCATTACGCGGCGAAGGCAGCCCCTCCAGGAAACCTAATATACTCTACATAATGTCGGATGATCACGCCGCCCATGCGATAAGCGCATATGGAAGCAGGGTGAACCAGACCCCGAATATTGACCGGATCGCCAGGGAAGGAATGCGGTTTGACCGCTGTTTTGCGACAAACTCGATCTGCACGCCAAGCCGTGCCACGATCATAACGGGCAAGTACAGTCACATCAACGGTGTGCCTGTTTTCAACCGTCTTGACGGTTCGCAACCAACTGTTGCCAAGTATTTGCAGGCGGCAGGATATCACACGGGGATGATAGGGAAATGGCACCTTGGCAGCGATCCGACAGGTTTTGACAAATGGACCATTCTTCCGGGGCAGGGCGTTTATCACAACCCGACCTTCCTGGAACCGGGTGGCAAACGGGAAATGAAAGGTTATGTCACGGATATCATCGCGGACCTGGCAATTGATTTCATCAAAAACAAGCCGCAGGGCAAACCGTTCTTCCTGATGTGCCATAACAAGGCGCCGCACCGCAACTGGCAGCCGGACGAGAAACATGCGAAGATGTATGAAGACAGGGAAATTCCGGAACCGCCCACACTTCGTGATGATTATGCCTCACGTACCGATGCCGCACACGAAACAACCATGACGGTTGCCAGGCACCTTACAAAGAGCGACCTGAAGATGGATCCACCGGCAGGACTGGAGGGTGATGCCCTGCTGAAATGGAAATACCAGCGCTATATGCAGGATTACCTGAGGTGTATTGCATCGATTGACGACAATGTGGGGCGCCTTCTGGATTTCCTGGAGAAGGAAGGACTGAAAGACAGCACCATGGTCATTTACACGAGTGACCAGGGATTCTTCCTGGGTGACCATGGCTGGTATGACAAGCGGTTCATGTACGAGGAGTCGATCAAAATGCCGTTCCTTGTGCAATGGCCGGGTGTTGCAAAGGCGGGTTCGGTCCAGGATGCACTTGCCATCAACCCCGACTTTGCGCCGACATTCATGGATGCTGCAGGCCTGGCGGTCCCGGCGGACATGCAGGGCCGCAGCCTTGTGTCCCTGATGAAAGGCGAACGACCGGGTGACTGGCGGAAGAGTTTCTACTACCGTTACTACCATGATCCGGGGGACCACAACACGCGTGCCCATTACGGCGTACGCACCGAAACGCACAAGCTCATCTATTTCTGGAAGAAGAATCAATGGGAAATGTACGATCTTGTGAAGGATCCGATGGAACTCAAAAATCTTTATGACGATCCTTCCCTGAAGGATACCGTTGAGAAGCTGAAAGTCGAACTTTACCGGCTGAAAAAGGAAGTCAAGGACGATGACCAGTTTGCCGATAAGCAGCCTCCCCATGGTGTCGATCCCTCCGCCATCAAACAGGCGCAGCGTGACAAGGGAAAAGAAAAGAAACAGAAATAGGTTTAATCCCGATGAAGGCCGACGGCCTGCTTAATCTTGTTCTAATTGTTGCCGGACTTTCCACCTGTAAGGCAAATGTTGCCTCGCCGCATGACCGCAACGTTATAGTGATGCGTTGTCGATAGGCGCATAGTATAGGAGATGCGACATGAACAGACGAGATTTCTGTATGATGGGGTTGGGGACCGTGGCCGGCGTGTATGCGCTGAAAGCGTTCGGGGCAGAGGTGCCGGCTGTGAAGCGTCCCAATATTCTTTTCTTTTTTCCGGATCAGCACCGGTACGATTACACGAGCTTGAATCCTGTGCTGCCGGATGTAACCCCGAATTTGAAACAGTTGGCCCGGGATGGGGCGTATTTTTCCCTGGCGTTCTGTCCGTCCCCGCTTTGTGCGCCGTCCCGCGCGTGCCTGGCATTGGGCACTGAATATGCAAAGTGCGGAGTTCGGAGCAACGGGTATTCCCTTTCTCTTTCAAGGACCACATTCTACAAGCTTCTCCGTGATTCAGCTGGATATCACGTGATGGGCTGCGGGAAGTTTGATCTTGATAAGCCGGGCAGGAGCTGGGGCACGAACGGCAGACATGAGCGGGAAGGAGAGCCCTCTCTGCTGACTGTCTGGGGATTCAGCGACGGCATTGACAATGCCGGGAAAATGGATGGAGCGAGGAACGCCAAGCCGGAGCCGTACAAGATATACAAGAACAGCGTAAAGGATAATGCGTCTCGCGATGAGTTTTACTCGGACAACTGGATTGCGCGAAACGGTCTTCAGCTCCTGAGGGCGGTGCCGAAGGGCAAGCCCTGGTTTCTTCAGATCAATTACAACGGTCCGCATGATCCGTTTGATCCCACGGAAACGATGCTCGGCAAATGGAAGGATGCAAGGCTTCCTCCGGCAGTTGGCAGCAACAAGGACGATATCGAGGAAAAGCGGAAATACGCCGCGGAGATATACAATATTGACCACTGGATAGCCGTTTACAAGGAAGAGCTCAGGAAGCGTGGTGAACTGGACAATACTGTCATCGTATTCAGTTCTGATCACGGCGAGATGCTGTTCGACCACAACTACCGGACGAAAAGCAGGCCCTTGAGTCCGTCGGCCTGTGTGCCGCTGGTTATCGCCGGACCCGGGATCAAGAAAGGTCTGCGGTATGACAAGGCAGCGGAGACATTGGATCTTGTGGCGACATTTCTTGATTTTGCAGGAGTGCCCATCCCGTCAGATATGGATTCGAAATCCATGCGGCGGTTCCTGGAGGGAACGGGTGACTATCCGCGAACGCACGCGACCTCCGCCCTTGAGGGGTGGCGTCTGGTGTGTGACAGGAGGTACAAGCTGGTTGCCGGTAATCTGCAGGGGAAGGTGCAGGCAAAAGATGAAAACAAGTCCGAAGTTCTCTACGATTTGCAGAAGGATCCCGGTGAGACTGTTGATGTGTTATCGGCGAACCCGGAAGTAGCCGGGAGACTGAGGTCTTTGCTTGAGAAGGCTCCGCAGGGACGGGCTTCATCGAAAGGCGGGAAAAAGTGTAAGAAAGGTAAGGAGTAGGGCGAAATGAGCGCAATGGACAGGCGTGATTTTCTAAAATGTATTGGTGTTGGGACGGCGGTGCTGGCGGCGCAAGGTTTGTCAGCCACCGGACAGGCTGAAAAAAAGCCCATCGATGCTACTCAGGGCAGGCCCATCGACACTGCTCAGGGCAGGCCGAATATTGTCTATTTTCTTGCCGACGATCTCGGGTATGCGGATGTGGGGTTCATGGGCGGGAAGGAAATCAAGACGCCGAACCTGGATAAGCTGGCGAAATCTGGCGCGATTCTTGAATCGTACTATGTCCAGCCGGTATGCTCGCCGACGCGGGCGTCACTGATGACAGGGCGGTATGTGGCTCACACGGGTGTCTACCAGGTTGTCAGACCGCACGCAAAGTGGGGACTGGGTCTCGACGAGAGGCTGCTGCCACAGGCGTTGAAAGAGGCGGGGTACGAGACGGCGATCACTGGCAAATGGCACCTTGGTGAGTTTGAGCCAGCCTACCTGCCGACGCGGCGTGGGTTTGATCATCAATATGGACACTGGTTTGGAGCTATTGATTACTTCACTCACAAGCGCGACGGCATTGATGACTGGCACCGTGATGACAAGCCGTGCGATGACAAGGGATATTCCACCACGCTGATTGCCAGGGATGCATGCGAATGGATCAGATCGCGAAAAGGGGACAGGCCTATCTTCCTGTATGTGCCGTTTAATGCTCCTCACAGCAAGGCCCAGGCGCCAGAGGAATACGTCAAGCCTTACGGCAAGCCGGGCGATGGTCCGGCGACATTCGCCGGCACCGTGGCGGCGATGGACGAGGCGATCGGAAAGGTGGTGGCGGCGCTGGAAGAGAAGGGGATGTTGGCCAATACACTTATTATTTTCTCGAGTGACAATGGAGGCTACGTTCCCACAAAAGGCACCAGTAACGGTCCGCTACGGAATGGGAAGGGGACGATCTACGAAGGAGGTATCCGGGTGTGCGCGCTGGCGAGCTGGCCGGGAAAGATTCCTTCCGGGAAGACCATCAAAGAACCAATTCATATTGTGGATTGGTATCCGACGTTGATCAAGCTGGCCGGCGGATTGCTGGAACAGAAATTGCCAATCGACGGCAGGGATATCTGGCCCGTGCTTACGGAAGGCGCAAAGTCGCCGCATGACGCGATCCTTCTTCATGGAATCGTGTTTGGAGTAGCCGCGGTAAGGATGGGTGACTTGAAACTTATCCGGAATGCCAAGGACAAGCCGGAGGAATTGTATAATCTGGCCGAGGATGTAGGGGAGAAAAACGATCTAGCCGTGTCAAATCCTGACAAGGCGAAGGAGCTTAGGGCAAAGCTGGACAAGCTGCTCAAAAACGCGGTGCCTTTTGGCGGGGAAGGTAAGCAGGACTACAAGAATGACAAACATGGAAAAGCGGATAAGAAGCGTACAAAGACAGGGCAATCTGACGAAGAGAAATGAGGAATATGAACAGGCGTGATTTCCTGAAGGTGGCTGGTGTCGGAACGATGTTGGCTGCTGTGCCAAATCTGTTTGCGGCGGATGATGTGAAAAAGCCGAACTTCATTGTGATACTCACCGATGACCAGGGGTATGGCGACCTGGGTTGTTTCGGCTCGAAGAAGAACCGGACGCCGAACCTGGACAGGATGGCCGAAGAAGGGACACGGTTCACGAGCTTCTATGCCCAGCCGGTCTGCGGTCCATCCCGTGCGGCGCTATTGACCGGCCGGTACCCGCCGTACATCAAGGGCGGCGGCTGGCGGACCGCGACCGAGGAGGTCACCCTCGCGGAGGTCCTGAAGAAGGCCGGATATGCGACCTGCTGTCTGGGGAAATGGGATATATCCGGACGGCAGCCGATTGAGGGCGAAGTTCCGAATGATCAGGGGTTTGATGAATACTTTGGAACATTGGGTGCCACGGACAGCGGCAAGGTGCTGATCTATCGGAACAAGACACCTGGCGAAACGATCACCGACATGGGGTCGCTGGTAAAGATGTATACGGATGAAGCCATCAGGTTCATCGAAAAAAAGAAAGATGTGCCTTTCTTTCTTTATCTCGCGCACAATATGCCGCATGTCAAAATCGGGGCCTCGGATCAGTTCCGGGGCAAGTCGGCCAACGAGCTGTACGGTGATGTGGTGGAGGAGATCGACTGGAACGTCGGCCGGATTCGTGAAACCCTGAAGAAGACCGGTTTGGACAGGAATACTGTGGTCATTTACCTGAGCGATAACGGACCATGGTGCACGCTGGAGGACAAATTCAGGAAAGAACATGGTGGTCAGCTTGCAACAGGGTCTCCCGGACCACTGAGGGGCGGAAAGGGAAGCTCGTGGGAAGGCGGCAATCGTACACCCTGCATCTGGTGGGGGCCTGGACGAATCCCGGCCAACCGTGAAAGCAGGGCTCTTATTGCCACTCTTGACATCATGCCGACACTTGCCGCGCTCGCCGGCGCGAAGGTTTCCTCGCCATTTTCTGTGAGTGGGGTTGATCAGAGCGCCCTTGTTCTTGGCGCCACGAACGAAAGCGCGAGAAACGAGTTCTACTATTACGTCAAAGGGGATCTGCACGCGGTACGTAAAGGAAAATGGAAGCTGGCGCTTCCGGGCAGAACCAGGTTTTTCATGTATTCAGCGGATGTCAAGCCGGTGACCAGTCCGGAACTTTATGACCTGGAATCTGATATCGGCGAAAAGACCAACGTGGCGGCGCAAAATGAGGAAACAGTAAAGGATCTGCTGGCGGTTGCTGATAAAGCCAGGAAAGAACTTGCTGCGGCGGAAGTTCTGATCGGAGAGAAACAGGATGGAGAACTTTATAATCCGGCAAAGAATAAAAGGAAGAAGTAAAGAAGAACCAGAAAGGAACAAAATGACCAATATTAACAGACGTGATTTTCTTAAGATAGCCGGGGCAGGGGCGGTGGTGGCGGCGGTGCCGGTACCGCGGGTGATGGCGGCGGAAACAAAACAGAAACCAAACTTCATTGTCATCCTGATCGATGACATGGGTTATGGTGATATTGAGCCATATGGTTCGAAGGTGAACCGGACGCCGAACCTGAACCGCATGGCGGCAGAGGGCATGAAGCTGACCAGCTTTTATACCGCGCCGGTCTGCACGCCGTCGCGCGCACAGATGATGTCAGGCTGTTATGCAAAGCGCGTATCCCTGCCGAGAGTGATTGGTCCGGCAAGCTCGACTGGTCTGAATCCGCAGGAGAAAACCGTGGCGCGACTCCTGAAGGACTGCGGTTATGCTACAATGTGCATTGGCAAATGGCATCTTGGCGACCAGCCCGAATTCCTGCCGACAAAACACGGATTTGATCATTACCTGGGTCTGCCGTACTCGAATGATATGGGGAAGAATGTCCCCCTGCCTTTGTTGCGGGATGCAAAAGTTGTCGAAGCCCCGGCAGAACAGGACAAACTGACGTCTTTATATACGGAAGAGGCGGTGAAATTCATAACGGCCAATAAAGATAAGCCGTTCTTCCTGTATTTTCCACATACCGCGGTGCATGTGCCGATTCATCCCGGGAAAGAGTTCCAGGGCAAGTCAAAGAACGGAGCATACGGTGACTGGGTTGAACAGGTTGACTGGAGTGTGGGCCTGGTGCTGGATAAACTGCGCGAGTTGAAGCTTGATACAAATACGATGGTCCTGTTCACGAGTGATAACGGTCCATGGCTCAGTTACGGCAAGCTGGCAGGTGTGGCCACTCCGTTGCGCGGAGGAAAAGGTTCCTGCTGGGAGGGCGGAATGCGCGAGCCGACAATCGCCTGGTGGCCAGGAAAGATTGCAGCCAAATCATCATGTGATGTCATGATGAGCGAGATCGATGTGCTTCCGACGCTGGTTGGCTTGGCCGGCGGGAAGGTACCATCAGATAAAAAAATCGACGGCCTGGATGTCTGGCCGCTGTTGTCGGGCAAGAGCAAGGAATCTCCGCACGAGGCTTTGTTCTACTTCAAGAACGACAGTCTTGAAGCGGTCCGGTCAGGTAAATGGAAACTGATCGTGCAGGAACAGAGTGGCGGACTGGGCAAAGGGAAATCAAAGCCGGTCGCTGAACTGTATGACCTGGACGCTGATATCAGTGAGACAACGAACCTTGCGGCGAAGAATCCGGATGTGGTGAAACGCCTGGAAGGGTTGGTCAAGAAGATGGATGCCGATTTGGGTGAATCCGGCAAAGGTCCCGGGGTGCGGGATCCCGGGAAGGTCAGCAACCCGAAACCGCTTTCCAAGGATAATAGGGAGTATACCTGACCCCTGGTCAGGTGTCGGAACAGCGCAAAGAAAGGCAGTGTTGAACATGGACAGGCGGCAATTTCTAAAGAATGCCGGCGGAAGTGCAGCGGGGCTGTGCGTGGCAGGTGTCCTGGCCCGGCAGCTTCCGGCACAGACGATTGAAAGCGCGGAGCCGGCAGGACTGGATTTTCCCCTGGTTGACGCCCATGTGCACCTTGATAACAGCACAATCGAGAAGGTGGTGGACCTGTCAGGAAAGCTCGGAGTGAAATTCGGGATTGTCGAGCATGCCGGTACCAGGGAGAATAAATACCCGGTTGTCCTGAGTAACGATGAAGAACTCGGGAAGTACCTTGCGATGCTGGCCAGCAAGCCGGTCTATAAAGGAGTCCAGACGGAATGGACCGACTGGGCAAGCGGCTTCTCGAAAGAGGCGCTGGCAAAGCTTGATTATGTCCTTACCGACTGCATGACTTATCCGGGAAAAGACGGGAAGCGGGTAAAGCTGTTTGAAAAGGGCGTGGAAGAGCGGGTCGACATGGCGGACAAGGAAGCTTTCATGGAGAAATATATCGACTGGTGCATAAGAATCATTGAAAGCAAACCGCTGGATATTCTCGCGAATGTTTCCTGGCTGCCTGATCCGCTGATTGCTGATTTTGACAGGTTGTGGACGCCGGCGAGGATGAAGAAGTTCATTGACGCAGCTGTGAAGAACAGGGTTGCCCTTGAAATCAGTTCGAAGTATGAACTGCCGAAGATGAACTTCCTGAAGATGGCAAAAGAAGCCGGCATCAAGTTCACGTTTGGTTCCAATGGCCGTTATCCGAACATGGGCAAGCTTGATTATTCGGTCAAGATGGCGAAGGAGCTTGGCCTGAAACAGGCAGATATGTTCATTCCTTCAGCTGTTTCGTAATAAAGCGTCTCGCATTTCGGCGCAAATCTTTCGTGTGATATGGCATTCCCGGCTGTGTTGTCGCGCTCGTCGCATACCATGAGTATTACGGCGAGCGCTCCGCCTTGCCGGCAGGATCCCGCTCCGGAGCGGGATCCTGAATGCCATCTGACCCTAAATATTTGCGCAAAGAAACGAAATGCGAGCCGCGGTTTCATCGCCCCGGCAAGGCGGGGCGACCCGGAAAGATAAGGTGCTTCAAGGCAGCATCCCGAACTTCTGTATTCTGTATTCTGGCTTCTGATTTCTCTCTTCCGTCCTCTGCTCACTCCCCGAGGCTGTTGCGGAAAATATCAAGGTTGACGGTTATTCCTGATCTGGTTACCTTTCGTGCAGTGAGTGTGGATTTCCCGCGTCATGCTGAAGCAATTCGTGTACACATCTATTCGTGAGGTTGCCATGTCTATTTGTTTGTTCCGCCTGGTTGTTCTGACTGCAGTTTGCCTTTTCGCTTATCATGCCGGTGCAGGCGATCTTTCGTTCAGCGATCCCGCGAATGTGGCCAAGCCTCCGGCTTGGGCCGTCGGGCAGGCTGACCGCAGCGCGAGCCTTGATGTCCTGCCCGGCTTCCAGAAGCCTCCGGCCGGTTTCGGAGATGTTCCTTTTTACTGGTGGCTGGGTGATCCGCTTACCAGGGAAAGGCTCTCGTGGCAGCTGGATCAGCTCCAGAAAAGCGGAGGCATATCAGGCCTGCAGGTTAATTATGCGCACAGCGACAGGGGTGGATCGTCCTGGGGACTGACCTATCCCAGCGACCCGGCACTGTTTTCGGAAGAGTGGTGGAAGCTTTATGGCTGGTTCATGCAGGAGGTAAAGAAACGCGGCATGGGCGGCGTCAGCCTGAGCGACTATACGCTTGGCATAGGTCAGGGCTGGTATTTTGATGAAATCATGAAGGAGTATCCCGATTCCAGGGGTGCAAATGTGGGGATTGGTGATGGTCCGAAAGTCGAAGGCGGGAAAGAAGTAAAGTGGCGCGTGCCGGAGAACTTCATTGGCGTTACCGCGTTCAAGATGGACGGCGACAAGGTGGTGCCCGGCAGTGCTGTTGACCTGCGGCCCTTCGTTAAGGATGGCGAACTGAGCTGGCCAGCGCCCGATGGCGGCTGGAAAATAAAATGCACCATGCAGCATATCAAGCCGCAATCCCTGAATCCCCTCCATCCGCTGTCAGGTAAAAGGTACATAGAGAAGTTCTTCCAGCGGTTCGAGGACCGTAATCCCGGCGAAGGCGGGAAAGGGCTGAACTTCTTCTTCTCGGACGAACTGAATCTCCAGGTTGGCGGCAATCTCTGGACGGAGCATTTTGGTGAAGATTTCAAGAAAATGAAAGGCTATGACCTTATTCCGGAGTTGCCGGGTATTTTCATGGACATCGGACCTCGTACAGAGAAGATAAGGCTCGATTACCGGGACGTCATGGTGGCCCTGTCGGAGGATGCTTTTTTCAAGCCCATATTTGACTGGCACCAGAAACGCGGGATGATTTACGGGTGCGACCATGGCGGGCGCGGCGGCGATGTTGTTGAATTCGGCGACTATTTCCGGACTCAGCGCTGGAACCAGGGGCCGGGCAGCGACCAGCCGGGGCTCAGTGCGGATGTGACGAAGGCCAAGGTCGCAAGTTCGATGGCGCATCTTTACCTGCGGCCGCGGGTGTGGCTGGAGGGGTATCACAGCAGTGGCTGGGGGACAACGTCGGAGCAAGTGACTTCTGCCACCTTTAATAATTTTGTGGCCGGCTACAATCTGCTTTCATTTCACGGGCTGTATTATTCAACCCACGGCGGCTGGTGGGAGTGGGCGCCGCCCTGCAACCACTTCAGAATGCCTTACTGGGCGCACATGGACAGGTTCATGGACTGCCTCAAGCGCCTGAGCTACCTGCTGAGCCAGGGATACCACCGTTGCGATGTGGCGATCATGTATCCAGTGGCGCCCATGCAGGCCGGACTGTCCGGACATGAGTCTGTCGGCGCGGCGTTTGGGACAGGCGGTCATTTGTACGGGCGCAGTATTGATTTTGATTTCATGGATTTCGAGTCGCTTGCCCGCGCGAAAGTGGAGAATAAACAACTGCGCGTTTCAGGGGAGGAATACCGCGTGCTGGTCCTGCCTTCAATGAGGGCAGTGCATTGTTCGACCATCCAGAAAGCCGCTGAATTTTTTAACGCAGGCGGAATTGTCATTGCCATTGGTGACCTTCCTGAAGCCAGCGACAGGGCCGGGCGTGAGGATGCCGAACTTGATGCGCTGGTTAAAAGCGTTTTCGGGTTTACGGCAAAAGAAGCAAAGGGCAGCAGAGAGTTGAAGAAGAACACCAATGCTGCCGGTGGCCTGGCGGTTCTCGCGCAGAATGCCGGTCAGATCGAGGACGTTATCAACAAAGTTTTTACCCGCGATTTCGCTGGCAAAGAGAAGAATCCCCGGATCCAGCACCGCAGGATCGGTCCGCGTGATGTCTACGCGATATATGGAGCAGGCAGGGGCACGGAGTGTTTCTTCAGGGCAACTGGCAAGGCCGAACTCTGGGATCCGTGGACAGGCACAACAAGTTCATTGAGTGTTCTTTCGCAGGATACCGAGGGAACCAGGCTGAAACTGCCCTTAACGCAGAGTGAGATCCAGCTAATAGTCTTCAGTCCAGGCAAAGCGGCTGTGGCCGGTGATGCGGCTGAAAAGGCGCCGCAGGTTGTAAAGATAGAAGGAGAATGGGACTTTGAGCTTAAGCCGACGATGGATAACCGCTGGGGCGATTTCCGCTGGCCGCCGTTCAAGGGGCTGATCGGCGCGGAAGCCCGCAGGCTGAGATACTGCGAAGAGACAGCGGCCAATCCGGGCTGGCAGGATCCTAAGTATGATGATTCGAAGTGGCGCACGGTCACTTATTCCTTTGGCCAGAAATTCTGGAAGCTTGGTCCGATGCCGGAAAAGGCTGACATGACTGCGCTGGAGGCGCAGCTTGCAGGTTTGAAGCAGGTTGATCCGGTAGTTGCGATTGAGTTTGATGGGAAGAAGTACACCTGGCAGCCGTATGACTTCTCGTGGCGCTTTGGAGTTGAGGGTGATACGGGCCGGCAGGGTTATCACGGGCTGAAAGAACTTGTGGCGGATACGTTTATAGGTATTGGCGCTTTCCGCAGCGGCGGCATGATGCCGAATTCAGGCCGTGCCAAAGAAGAGGGTGGGACCCGGTATTATCTGTGGACATCGGTGGTGTCTCCGGCTGGCGGAGGCACGCGTGTTCTGGCCGGCGGAAATCTGCCGGCATCGGTATGGCTGAACAACTTGCGGCAGGAAAAGGTTCCTGCGCAGGTTAATCTCGTTAAAGGGTCCAATCCGCTACTGCTGAGGTATGACAACATCGGGCGCGGCTTCTTTGTTTTCGACCAGGAGAAGGAAGGATCAAAGTTCGCGGCCGTGGCGAACGCCAATGATGCGCCGGATGCCAGTGTAAAGCCGCTTGCCATGAGCTGGTATGGGAGGCCGGGAGTCCTGGCTTTTGATGCGCGCGCGGGTGAAAAGAGACCTGCCGGCTGGTACCGTTTCATGTCACCGCCCGGCTTGAAGGGGATGACCATTACCGCCCGTGGCAAAGTGCGGGCCTGGGTGGATGGGAAGGAATGTACGAAGAAAGAAGTCAGAATACAGAAATCAGAATTCAGGGATAGGACGGAGCATGCAGTTGTTTACAGTGTGAAGGTTGATAAACCTGCTGATGGGTCGGTGAGCGTTGTGATCAGGGTTGAGCAGGAGCGCGGGTGTTATGGCGGCGCATCTTTGCCTGAGCCGGTAGCGCTGGATTGCGGAGTCGGAAAAGTTTCTCCCGGGAACTGGGCCGCGATAGAAAGCCTGGCGAGTTACTCTGGCGGGGCCTGGTACCGTAAGACGATATCCCTCACAGAGGAGCAGTTGAAGGGGCGGGTGGTATTGAACCTTGGGAGTCTTTCCAGCTCTGTTGAGGTGCATGTTAACGGCAAGCTGGCCGGTGTTAAGGTTTCATCTCCGTGGACATTTGATATTACGCAATTTGCCAGGAAGGGGGAGAACAGGGTGGAGGTTCTTGTGTACAACTCGCTGGCAAATCATTACAGCACGATACCGACCCACTACCGCGGGAATCCGATGTCCGGCCTGATGGGCCCGGTCAGTCTTGAGGTTTACTGATTCTGCGGGCGTGGGGCGCAAGTTACAATGGTTACAGGTTACACGGGCGCGAAGCGCGAGTTACAGAGGTTACAGCAGTCACAAGATTCATTTCTCGCTTCGGAACTGATTTTTAATTTCCGCGCTTTGCTGAAGTTATAAGGGGATTCTGAATTCTGTCTTCTGACTTCTGGATTCTTTCTTTACTACTCCACCGGGACGTACTGGTAGGAGCCGGGGGTGCCGAGGCGTTCCTGGAGGGCTGTGCGGCGGAGGCGGATTTCGTTGTTCTTGATGGCGATGTAAATGGCCTTCTTTGATCCCACGATGCACACCAGTTTCCGGCCGCGGGTGAGGGCGGTGTAAAGGAGGTTGCGCTGGAGAAGTTTGTAGTGCTGTGTGGTGATGAGTATTACGACCGCCGGGTATTCACTGCCCTGTGACTTGTGGATTGAGCAGGCATAGGCATGGACCAGTTCGTCAAGATCCGAGAAATCATAAAGAACCTGCCGGCCGTCGAAATTCACCCTTAACTGCTGTTCCTCTGTGTCGAGATGAACGATCCTGCCGATATCGCCGTTGAAGACTTCCCTGTCGTAGTTGTTCCTGATCTGCATGATGCGGTCCCCGACGCGGTAGTTCCTTCCGAACCGGGGTATGCTGGGTCCCGACGGATTAAGCGCTTCCTGCAGGACGGCATTGAGGTTTTCCGAACCGAGCTGGTTGCGCCGCATCGGCGTAAGGACCTGTATGTCGTTCATCGGGTCAAAGTTGAACCTTTTTGGGATGCGGGACGTCACCAGCTCAATCATTGTCTTGATGGCGTGATCGGGATCCGGAGTTTCGATGAAGAAGAAATCGGAGCTTTCGCTGTCTTCCGGCAGTTCCAGGAATTCGCCGTGGTTGATGCGGTGGGCATTCTGCACGATCCAGCCGCCGGCCTGCTGGCGGAATATTGTTTCAAGCTTCTGGAACGGGATGGCGTTTGAACTTATCAGGTCCCTGAGCACATTGCCGGGTCCGACACTGGGAAGCTGGTCAATATCTCCGACGAGGACGAGGCAGCTGTGGTCGGGTATGGCATTCATGAAGGCGGCCATCAGGAGGATATCAACCATTGAAACTTCATCGAGGATGAAGACATCGTCTTGAAGCTGATGGGCGGTCCCGTGTTCGAAGAAGCCTGTTGTCGGGATATACTTGAGCATGCGATGAAGTGTGCTGGCGTTCTGGCCGGTGGCTTCCTCCATGCGCTTGGCGGCGCGGCCGGTAGGTGCGGCCAGCGCGACTTTCAGGTTGCGGGCCTTGAAGACGTCGACAAGGGCTCGGATTATGGTGGTCTTGCCGACGCCGGGGCCGCCGGTGATTATTGAAACTTTCTCCGACAGCGCCATTTTGAGCGCCTCGGCCTGCATCGGTGCGAAAGAGATCTTCATGTTCTTTTCCGCCCAGGGGACGGCTTTTTCGGCGACAATCGGGGAGAAGCCCGGAGGGGTTTTCTGAAGCTTCCTGATTTTAGTTGAGACGCAGATTTCGGCGTTAAAAAGAGATGCGGGGAATATGCGGTCCATTTCCCGGACCAGCGTATTACGTCCTATCTCATGTTCAAGCGCGGAGCGCAGGACGTTTTCAGGTATTTCCAGGAGTTTCTGTGAGTACTCGATGAGTTCTTCTGCCGGGCAGAAACAGTGGCCTTCCTCTGTCATGGTCAGGAGCACGTGGACGATCCCGGCCCGGGCGCGCATTTCGGAATCGCGCGGGATACCTATGCTTGTTGCCACGCTGTCCGCGGTTTTGAAACCGATTCCCCAGATATCGCGGCAGAGCCGGTAGGGGTCTGCAGTTATCAGCGCTATTGCATCACTTCCGTAATGTTTGAAGATTCTCGTGGCCTGGGCGGTGCCGACGCCGTGGGACTGGAGGAAGATCATTATGTCGCGGATGGTTTTCTGTTCGTTCCAGGAGTCCTTGATCATTTTCCGGCGGACAGGTCCTATGCCTTCGACTTCCTCGAGCCGCTGTGATTCTTTTTCGATGACCTGGAGCGAATCTTCCCCGAATTTCTTTACGAGTCGTCCGGCCATTACCTTGCCGATGCCGCGGATCATTCCGCTTCCGAGGTATTTCTCGATGCCGGCGTTTGTCACCGGGGCGACGCAGGTTATACTTTCGGCCTGGAACTGGAAGCCGTGCTGCTGGTGGCGGGTCCATTTGCCTTTTGCCTTCAGGGTTTCGCCGATCCAGACGGCGGCGCAGTTGCCGACGACGGTGATGTTGTCCCTGTGGCCCGGGGCCTTGACGGTGCAGACGGTGTAGCCGGTTTCCTCGGAGCGGTAGATGATGGTTTCGACAACGCCGTCGACGTGTTCCTGGCTGTTGTCCGGCGGCGGGGTTGTCTTCTTTTGTCTGTCGCGGTAGTTGAAACTCATGGTGCTACATATAGCCAGAAAGTTATCCTCTCCACAAGTCAGGAATAAGCCGCATATTGCCTGGAGCAACTTGTGCGCCACGTCGGCCTCAGAGACCAAGCCTGCCGCTTGGCCTGTATGGCCGGGGTGACACAGTGGTCATTCCACCTGCAACGGCTATGCAGCAGGCGATGCCGGCAGGTTGTCCGCCACAGCGGACGACGCGAAAGCAATGGTGTATTCCCTTTGCGCTCCTTACTTTGGGCCCTCTGCGGTAAAATCTGATCTTAAACTCCTGCAAAAAAGACTTGTTAACGCAAAGTTCGCAAAGTACGAATAAGAAAGTCCGCAAAGAAACTGTGGGCTTTCGGCGTCGCTCGAGAAGTTATGTCGGACACGTTAGTCCGCAGAGCTTCATTTCCGGCATTGATAACGGACCCGGAAAGTTGTAGCTGTTTTTTAGGTTGAGGGAGGAGGCACTTATGAAGAAAGTGGTTGTGGTTATGATTGCGGTGCTCTGCATGCCATGGGCCGGAGCGATAGCCGGCGGTACGACTCCTGTTCAAATATCCATCTGGAACCCGGTCCAGGTGTTTCCGGACGATTATGATGTTGCCGGATTCAGGTGCGGCCTCTATTCGCGGAACAGGCATGTCTATGGGCTGGATGTCGGCGTTATGACACGGGCAGATGAGTCCAGCGGCGGAATACAGGTGAATCTGGGCTGCAGTACCGTGTCCGGGCTCGGGGTTGATTTCATAATTCCAGACCTTATCGGGGCGTCGGAACCGGACTGGAGTGTCGTTGACAATGCATCCAAAAGTAATAAATGCGCGAGCTATACCGGACTCCAGCTGGCTTATGTCGTCAACTATGCGGATGACATGAGGGGTATACAGCTGGCCGGGGTGGGGAATTATGCCGTTCGTTTACGGGGTTGCCAGATTGGCGGCGTCAATGAATGCCGCAGCGGCAGGGGTTGGCAGCTGGGGATACTTGATGACGCACGCCATGATTTCGGCGGAATACAGGGCGCGGCCCTGTTCAATTTCTGCGGTGAAGAAATGCATGGCCTTCAAATAGGCGGACTGTGGAATAGTTGCGATGGGGAAATGCACGGACTGCAGATTGGAGTGGTAAATATTGCCGGGAAGATGACCGGGGTGCAGGTCGGGTTGATCAACATTATCAAGGACAGCGCGATTCCGTTCATCCCGCTTGTCAATATGATGTTTTGAAGCGGTTTTTCATCCCATATTGACTTGCGAATGGCACGCAGGTAAAGTCCATTTCCAGTTATGAAACGATTTTTCCGCCGCAGGCATGTAAGCGAGCTCCAGGCTGAAGCCCAGTCAGACCAGAGGCTGCACCGTGTTCTGGGACCGGTAAACCTGGTCCTCCTCGGCATAGGGGCCATTGTCGGTGGCGGTATTTTTGTGCTGACAGGAACGGTGGCGGCCGTGAATTCCGGTCCTGCGGTTGTCCTGTCCTTTGTTCTCGCGGGTGTTGCCTCCATTTTTGCCGCGTTCTGCTACAGCGAATTTGCCTCGCTGGTTCCGATGTCCGGAAGCGCCTATACTTATGCCTACGCGACGCTTGGCGAACTGATTGCCTGGATAATAGGATGGGACCTGATCCTGGAATACGCTGTTGGGGCAATCGCGGTTGCCATCAGCTGGTCGGGTTACCTGGTATCTTTCTTTAACAGCTTCGGGATCCAGATTCCACCGGCGCTTTGTAACGCCGCTGGAATACACATGATTGAGATTCCGGCAAACCTTGCCGCGACACTTCATGTTTCGCCCGGCTGGCAGGCTTGCGGGGACGAGCTGATGCGGCAGTTGCTGGCCTCGGGGATAAACCCGGCTTCGCTCGCGCAGGTTACCACGCTCTTCAATCTTCCTGCTGTGATCATTATTTTTGTGATTACCGCCCTGCTGGTTGTGGGAATAAAAGAATCAGCCAATGTCAATAACGGCATTGTAATGCTGAAGCTGGCGGTGATCCTGCTGTTCATTTTCGGGGCGGCGGCTGCGATAAACACTGCCAACTGGCATCCATTCATCCCTGTAAACACTGGTATCCGGGAGCATTTCGGCTGGACGGGGGTGATGGCGGGGGCGGGGGTTGTGTTTTTTGCCTATATCGGTTTTGATGCGGTGAGCACGGCTGCCCAGGAAGCGAAGAATCCGCAGAGGGATATGCCGATCGGCATAATCGGGTCGCTCATAGTCTGCACATTTCTTTATATAATCGTGTCGGCAATAGCCACCGGCGTGGTGCCTTACACCCAGCTGGGTGTTCCTGATCCGATCGCGCTGGCGGCGGACCGTGCGGGTCTCTCCTGGATGGCGGTTGTCATCAAGTTTGGCGCAGTGGCAGGGCTTTCGTCTGTTATGCTGGTATTGCTCTACGGGCAGTCGCGGGTCTTTTTTGCGATGTCGCGCGATGGTCTTTTGCCGCCGTTTGTTCACCATGTTCATCCGCGGTTCAAGACCCCGTGGATTACATCCATCGTGACCGGCCTGATCGTGGCGTGTTTTGCGGCTGTGCTGACCGTGAGGGAGGCGGGAGAGCTCTGTTCCATCGGGACGCTACTCGCTTTTGTCATAGTGTCCGCGGGAATCCTTGTGCTTCGCATACAGGAGCCAGACTTGAAACGCACTTTCAAGACGCCGTTCGTGTGGTTTGTGGCCCCGATGGGAGCTTTGTCGGCGCTTTATCTCATGATTTCGCTACCATGGCCCACGTGGCGCCGGCTGCTTGTCTGGTTCCTCCTGGGAATCATTGTGTATGTTACATACAGCCACAAGCATTCGCGGCTGCACCACGGGTATTTTGCGAAAGTCGAAAAACCCGAAGGGGAGAACCTGCCCGAGTAACCTGCTGTCTTTTTACTGCAAAGCTCCTGACAAAGTTTTTGTGACAACCGGCATCAGACAGTTTTTTGGGTCTGATTTGCCGCCCAGATGGCGGTTGACAACAGCCGCCACAACCCGGCCGGATCGCGGCGGAGCAGCTGTTCGTAGGTTCCAAATGCCTCCAGGGGGAAGTTGATCTCACGCAGGTGCGGCAAAAGCGGTTCGAATACCGGCCTGTTCTGGCGGAAGTACTGCTCGTAGGGGAACGCAAATCCCATTTTCTTCCTGCGCCATATGATTGTCCCCGGCAGGTAGGGCTCCATGGACTTCCGCAGCAGGAACTTTGTCCATCCGTTTCTGAATAAATAGGGAAGCGGCATCTTGAGGCACAATTCAACCATTCGGTAGTCCAGGAGAGGGAACCGGTGTTCGATCGGCAGTGCCATGGTGTAATGATCGCTGCTGCGCATGTAGTAGGGCACAAGCGCAACCTTGAAGTGATAGAGCACCCTCTCGTGGAAAGAGAGGCTTTGGTAGCGGCGCTGGTGTTCTGCGGCTCGTGTCGGCGGGAGCCCGTCGCCATCCTCGTGCATGGGACATCCCATCTTCCGTCCCAGGAACTCCGGCAGGTCAACCAGGTAATGTTTCAGCGTGTGCGCGGTGCTCCTGAGCGTTTTAAACCTGCGGCAGAACTCGTACCAGTCCGCCGTCCAGAAAAAACCGTTTTTCTTGAGTTCCGCATATGCCTGTGGCCAGAAACTGCTTTCGTAACCTGCCAGGATCTCGTCTCCGCCGGCTCCGGTAACCACGGCGTACACTCCGTCAACTTTCATCTGCTGGAGCATCTTGTAGTGGGTGTAGTTGTTGGGGTTATCGTATGGTTCTTCCATGCTCTTTGCGAAAGAAGCATAGTCACTGGAGAAATTTCCCTCGACGCCCTCTATCACGCGATAGTCCACGGGATAGTACCGGAGCAGGGACCGCGCGTAGGGTTCTTCGTCCGCTCCGGCAACTTTAGCCGTATAGGTTGTGATTTCATTGTGCCGCAGGATGGCCGCCGCCGCGACAACCGACGAACTGTCCAGTCCGCCGCTCAGTTCAAAAGCGATTTTTACGTCCGCTCTCAAACGCAGTTCCACCGCGTTGAAGAATGTTGTGCGATAGTTTTGTATCGCCTCCGGCAGAGAGATGTCACTGACGGTCAGCCGGGATGAGGGAAAGCTCCAGTAAGGCCTGGCGGCGGCCTCGGCGAATGCCGACTGCCCGGGGTGGAAAACCACCGTGGTCAGGGAAGGAACGCTTCGAATCTGTTTATAGCAGGTGGTATTGTCATGGTCCTTGATCCCGTTCCGGGCAAACCCCAGGATCACGTCGGGATCGCGCTCGATGCCGCAGGGATCAATATCGATCAGCGGCTGGATACAGCTGGAGAAGAAAGAACCGTCCGGCGTTTCGCGGTAGTAAAGCGGTGCCACTCCGATCCTGTCGCGGGACAGGACCACGGTGTCATTCCTCGAGTCATAGAGCACAACGGCCCAGAACCCGTTCATTTTCGGCCATAGCTGTTCTCCCCAGGCGCGATAGCCTTCTATCAGGACCTCGGTATCGCTGGTTGTCCGGAACTGCACACCCTGGGCGGACAGTTCATTCCGCAGTTCAATGTAGTTGTAGATTTCGCCGTTGAACACTCCTGCCAGGGATCCGTCGGAACTGATGAATGGCTGGTGGGCTTTCTCCGTCAGATCAATTATCGAATAGCGGGTATGGATCAGCGACAGGTCGTGGGGAATGACGGCGGCTACGTTTTCGATGTCAGGCCAGTCCTGCCCCGCCGCTGGAGCGGTGAATTTGCTCCTGTAGAACCGGAGGTTCCTGTCTTCCCTTGAAACGAGGCATACCCCCTCATCATCGGGTCCACGGTGGCGAACGCCGTTAAGAAGGGTAGGGATATGCCGGGCCTGGTCCTGGCCAGGTTTCTTAAGAATATAACCGCCGATTCCACACATCTCGCACGCTCGTGGGTATATGGCCTTTACAACTGCTCAGGCATTTTTGTTTCGTGAAACTATCCGCCGGGAAAGGAAGAATAGCAGGAACGGCGGAATAATCGCCATAAAAAAAGGCGTGAACGGCTGATACCCCGGGATTCATCCGAATCCTCACCCTCACCTAACCTCTCCCCTTAAGGGAGAGGAATTCTTCTTCCTCGCCCCTTGGGGAGCCGCCTTCGCTCGAGAGCTATGGCGAGCCAGGGAGGATTGATGGCGCGTTCCGCGCCATTGAGGTGAGGGGTGTTTCCGCATTCTCCGGCTTAGGTTGACGCGTATGCGACCTTTCGTGGCGGACCTAAGATTATGGAAATATCATCCCAAAACAGAAGAAAGATGACTGATAATAGTATGAAAATTCACGAACTTGAGTAATAGGCACCTTTATAGGAGAGACTTCTGCTGCAAATGTTTCGGCGTAGCCCTATGACACTTTGCTAAAGGTTAGTTTATGTTCCCTGTTTCCTGGCTTTCAGGAATTGTCCGGCTGCCAGGGACAAGCTTCGGAGGCCGCGCACCAGGCGGCTGATATAAACCCCGAGGCCGATACTGCCGGCTTCACGGTTATACGCATAGGCGAGCACAGACCGGGGAGGGAAGACCATCTGCAGTACAAGCCTGGCCTTTTCCTTCCAGGAGACGGAATTGCTGATGTAAAGGAGACTGCCCAGTTCGGAATGGCGCGCGCCGCCATTTGCCAGTTTCAGGAACAGTCTCTCGCAGAGTCCGGGGGCCTGAGTCATGAGAGCTTCAAGCGCTGTCACAGGAATTTGGACCGCAGTTTTGCGCGCGGTCAGCAACAGGCTGTAATAAACGATTCTCTGGAGATTGAATGTCCTGCAGTCGGAAGTCAGTTTCTCCCAGTCTATTATAGCACTGAATTTGTCCAGCACCTCCGCAATGTCGCGAATGAGGATCAGACGGTCGAAGGAATGCCGGACCGCATGTTCCGCCAGGTGGATGATCAGATGTTCGGGAGACAGTTCCATGAAAGAGCCGGTGTTTTTCCGTGCGGATTTCCATATGTCGTCCATGTCCATGTTGATGGAAAGAAACAGCGGCCGGATCGAGTTAAGGAGATGCCAGTGCACGTGAATGTCCGGGCCGCCCTGGTTCTTCCTGAAGACCGCGCTGTTCAGGTAGGGGGAGAAAGGAGGCATTCCTGAAGACAGGTCAACGCGGCTTTCCTGCGTGAATCCTGCCTGAATGAGCCTGCCGGCTGCAGTTTTGAAATCAGTCCGCTTGACGAGGATATCGATGTCGGAGAAAGGCCTCAAGGCGGGCGACGCGTACACTTGCCCGGCAAGATATGCGCCTTTCAGGGGAATAAAATCAATTCCCGAAAGGATGGTTGCGACTGTGTTTAGTTCCTGCTGGAACAGGACGGTTCTCGCCAGTGACGAAAGGCGTTCCTTTTCAAGCCGTGCAGCCCATTCGGCCGGGATCCTGTCATCGGATATCATTTCCCTGTTGTTTTCGCAGAGCAGGGGGGCCAGGCCTTCGGTGACTGCAGATTCCACGAATGTCTTCCATGGAAAACCGGGAGTGATGTTGATTCCGCCCAGCGGCATTCCGGGGCATTTGAATGAAGCAAGCAGGAGCGCCTCATCCCTGTTCAATCCTGGAACTTCTCCTGAAACGGGAATCTCGCGGCCATTACGGCTGATACCTGTGACTTTCCCCAGCACAGCGTCAGGTGAAACAGGCTGATCCGGGCAGGCGGAATTGTCGCCCCTGGTAATAATAAAGACCTGCCCGTCCAGGCTCCTCCGGGTGAGAAGGCGATGTGCAATCCATTCTCCATTGATATCGACAAGAAGCATGTCACCCCGGTGGAGATGTACGGAATTGCACGGGCTGACAGTCAACCTGTCGCCCGGCATAATTGCCGGACACATACTGGAGGTTTGGACGAAGACGGAGACTGGCCTGTCGCCCGCCAGTTCTGCGGCGAGAACTTCCCTTGACTCTGAACTGGAGCGTTGAGGCAGCATTGTAATAACCGGCTTCCGGCGGATGAACTACAGGCGTGTTTTGACGCACTCTGCGGATCCCTGGAGCCGGCACGTGACGGTACGTGCCCACGCGGAATTACAGACAATAGCAAGAACTTCGATCTTTTCCCTGTATGCGATTCCAGGCTTAACGTATTTCTTTTTCTTTTCCGTCTTCATCGCCCGGTCTTTTTCTGTTTGTTTTGGCGGGAGTGCACCAGTGTTTCAACTGCCCGCCTGGTTGCCCTGGCCACGGCACACGCGGAGTCGGACTTGCCCAGTACATTGCCGCATTCCGAGAGTGCCACTCCGGAACATCTCAGGCAATACGGCAAACTGTCGCATTGCCTGCATTCAACAAGATTACAATATCTCGAATTCCTCATTTTATCAAGCAGCAAAGACGACCAGATGCTGCCGAGGGGCTCCTTCCTGATGTTCCCGACTGATTGCCTGACTGCAAGGCAGGGAAAGACATCACCCGCAGGGTTTATGCAAAGGGCATTTGAGCCGGCGCCGCAGAGCGGGGAATTCATATCGGGCCTGTCAGGCAGCCGTACATCCGCGCCGGCATTGGCCATGATAAAATCGAAGATTTCTGTTTCCGACAGTCCGTGCCGGGGCATGAGCCGTGAACCGTTGTCCGCCGGCGCGAGTGCGTAGTCAAAAACGAAACGGGCTCCGGCCTTAACGGCAAAATCCCTGAGTTTGGCGTATTCCCCGGCATTATACTTGAGCAGGATACATTTGATGACGGTATTCATATCCCTTGCCCTGCACATCCTGATTGCAGATAAAGTCCTGCGGTGTGATCCTTTCCGGCCCGTGATCCTGTCGTGTATGGTGGGATCCATTGAATAGAGGCTTATCTCAACGCTCAGAGGTTCGATCTTTGCCAGCATGTCCGCCAGCCGTGGCGTCATGAGCGTACCGTTAGTGAACAGATTCAGGGCAAAGCCCAGTTTTCCTGCCGATTCCAGGATTGGAATGAGATCTTTCCTGCAGAAGATTTCCCCGCCGGTGAAAGTCGCAAACAGGCAGCCCATACCGGCAAGTTGTTCAAGGCCTTTCTCAATCTCGGGCAGGGTCAGTTCGTTATTTAAGCCCCTGTTTGTGGCATAGCAGTGGACACAGGACAGGTTGCAGCGGTAGGTCAGTTCCCAGTGAACCGAGAAGGGTATCTTCCGGTCAAAGGTTTTCTGAAGGATTCTCCTGTAGACGTTCACCATAACTTGCTCGGAGCTAAAGATTACGAACCAGCTCTTTATCTGCCAGGTTCTCGAGAAACGCGATGGTGTCCTCCATGGCCGTGGCCGGCAGGACGTCATATTCTGCGGCAATGATACCGGCTATGTCGCCGGCTGTCCTGGTTCCGTCCAGAAGCTGCCAGATGCTTGATCCCACGGTGGTGACAACGTTGACCAGCCCCTTTTTCGGTTCAACTATGACGGCTTCCCCGTCAATCATACGCGAGACGGCGTGCTCTGACCTGACGAAGACTTTTCCGCCGGCATTACATCCCGCATTTGTTTTCCCCGGTGTTGTGTTCTTCTTCATGCTTGCTACTCACTGACCTTGATCCTGTAGAAGTTCAGATCCAGCAGGGGGGTATTGGTGAAGTTGACAGGTCTGCCGTCTCCGGCTTTCTCCTCCACGTTGTTCCAGGTTCCCGTAAGGTTGTTCTTTGACTGCAGGATATACCGCCGCCCCGGCATGGTAGGGCAGGAGAGTACCAGGTCGCCAGTAGCAGCATTCTGAATATCTGCAATCTTGAACGCATCGTTCTTGTCCTGGGGATTCGTTCCGCTAAGAATCTCGCCGAAGTCCGTCACGCCATCTCCGTCGCTGTCGACAGCCTTCGGATCGCTGCCATAAACGTAAATCTCGTAAAAGTCAGTCAGCCCGTCTGAGTCTGTATCCGCCTTATTCGGGTCGGTCAGGTAGAGATTTCCCTCCTGCCAGTCCGTGAACCCGTCTCCATCCGTGTCAGGCAGGTCCGGGTTGGTCAGGGTTTCCTTGATTTCGACGTAGTCGGGCAGTCCGTCGGAATCGGCGTCCTGCTCAACGAGGGTAATGTTTATTCCCGCGATGTCATGCGACTCGAATGTAACAGGGTTAAACGGATATTCGCCGGATGCCTCTCCGCGGTCCAGTATACCGTTGCCGTTCGAATCCATGAATGCCCATATCCAGTATGTACCGGCAGGCGGTCCGTACCACGCAAAGCTACCCGGCAGATTTAGTGTCGAGTTTGTCACCCCGGTGAAATCCGTATCGACCCCGCCTGCCGAACCTGACGCCAGGACACGGATGACGCCCGTCTGCCCGCCGGCATAGCCAACCATTCCTGACATTGCAACACGCGGGCTGAAAGCAAACTGGCAGGCTGCCGTCAATGTGTTGCCGGCCCTGTCGCACGCGTTTGACGACAAGGTAACAGTGTATGTCCTGAACTGCTCGAGATCCGCGTCCGGATCAAAGACAAGGTTTGTGCTGTCCCAGTAAAGCGATCCTGAGACAACAGGGAAAATCGAGAAAGCCGACCGGGTCATGATGTCGTCCATGGTCTCGCTGAAGGTTATCCTGATGTTATCCGAGACTCCAATCTGTGACGATCCGTTGGTCGGGGAAGTCTGTACGACCTGCGGCCGGACCGTATCGCCTGTATACCCGGTCCACTTCTTGAGTTTCAGTGCCGGATCGCCAAACAGGATGAATATCTGGCAGATATTCCGGCTGTTCTCGCCTGCCTGTTCGAAAGCCTTCAACTTGGCGCGGGTTGTAGCCGGTCCCAGTCTGAAATTTCCTTCGTCGAAAATAGCGCTGAACAGGTTATCAACCACCATCTTCTGGGCAGTGGGCGTGGAAAGACCCGACGGTGAGAAACAGGCAATGGCGCCGCCGCCGTCTTTCCTGACCAGTTCTTCAGCCAGTGACTCGTAATCCAGGGGATTTACAAAAAATCCGTTGTCACAAGTGGGGGTGATGACGAACGGCAGGCGGACGCCATTAGTCAGGCTCGACATGTCGGTAGTCTCAAGAATATAAGAGTCTTCCCAGAAATCAATCGAGCCATGTCCGGAATAGTGGGTCATGAGGGCCCCGTTGTTGATTCCGGATTTAATTGCCGCATTGCAGGCCTCGGGAGTGCCGTAGCCGCTTAGGTATACCCTGTTTGCCTGGTACCCGGCCGGAAGATGAAGTATTGCGTTTTCGTTCATCTCCTCGAACTTGCCCTCGTCATCGGACACGAACATGGCCTTCTTTGTCCAGTCCTGGGATGCGTCGGCGTTCTCATAGTCGATGATCTTGTTGACCATCGTGGTGACTTCCGCCGCCGTGCGTGCAGGCAGCCGGCCGATATACATGTCCGGAGTGAAGTCAGTGCCGCCGGACGCGAGTCCGGACGAGGGGTCCAGCGAGACGTACCAGTTGTCCGAAGGTTTCTCCAGGAGCACAGAGTCGTGGAGCAGCTTGACCGGCATATAGTTTATGCCTCCATATTCCACCATGCCCTCGTAGTCCCTGTAATCGTAGTTTCCATCCCCGACGAGCAAGACGTAAGCCGGCGCCGGTTTCTCCCAGTTCTCGCGAGCGAATGCCAGGAATTCCCGTATCGCGTAGGGTGTTGAGATGCCGAAACTGAAGTCGTCGTAGACGTCCTGCAGCCTGACAACCTGCACTCTCATACCTTCATTCGTACGGTGCGCAGCCAGAGGCTGGATGGCGGCATAGAAATTGTCATGAGTGATGATTATGTAGTCGGCCCCGTTCGTGGCCCCGCGCAGGTTGGATGGAGAGTCTTCAATTATGGATGCCGGTGTCTGTCGTGCGCCGGGTCCCACCACCGTGTAGAAAGTGCCGTAAGGCGCCGCGCCGTCGGAGAACGTCACGGAATAGGGTCCAGAGCCGGTGACGACGGCGTTGGTTATCACGGCCGTATTGGTCGGATCCGTTATTTTGAAGACCGTTGGATCGGAGACCGTGAACCTGCTGACGGTGTAGCTGTTCGTTTCCGGGGAGGGCATGGCAAAGGTCAGGCTGTTGTTCGTCGCGAGGAAATTCCGCGTGTAATCGATCTCAACCCAGTTGATAACCAGCTGTTCACCCACTACGCCGGTATCGCCCGGGCGGGTGAGCTTAACCGCGTTGATGCCGTTGCTTACGATGGACTGATTTGTGACCCCGGTATAAACATACTGGCTTTCGCCGGTCCAGTAGCCGTCCGGCAGGCTATTGCCGTTCAGTTGCACCTGGATATGGTGCGGGGTGATGTTGTTGACCCCCCTCAACGCAGCTCTCAGCACCACGGTCCCGTTTCCACCCGCCACTGCCGCCAGGGAGGGGTTCAGCGTGGCCGTTGGAGTGCCGGATTTGAGTATGTTGAAGAAGAACCAGTGATCATCATCCGGCGACTCGTCCGGCATGGGATCCCACCAGCAGTATTCGTTCTTCTCGTAGTGCTCGGTGTAGAGGCCGTTGGTAATCACTGTGCCGCCTTCCGGCCCGGCAATTTCAGCCATTCTCAGGCCGGCGTTTGTTGTCAGCGCGAGCCAGTAGACATTCTCGCCGGTGAACATTGTGTCAATCTTTGACCCGTAGAATTCGATGTAGTCGTTTGCCTCGAAAACGGCCAGGTTTTCGTTGTGGACATACAGCGGGATCTCCTGGCCCTGGTTGTACACCATGATCTTATCCATTTCCCACGTGCCGAGATTGGTGACGCCTGCCGAATTCGTCAGATAATTCCAGGTGAGCCGGTAGACGCCGTCATTTGTCACGCCCATCCTGTAAACACCGGAGATGCCTGGCATCCCGGAGGGCGGATCATATTTCCAGCCCCCGCCTTTGACGCCCTCGTTGACTTTCGGATTCGTGTCGGCCAGGAACTCGGCATAATTGCTTGCCCCGTCCGAGTCGGAATCAACAGCGGCGTCATTGCCGCCCGTGTTCAGGGTGTAGAATGATTCCCAGTCGTCAGTCATGCCGTCGGAATCCGAATCCAAGCCGGGATGAGCCGCGGACGGGCCAAAGAACTCATACCGGCCGTTATACTCCACGGATTTAAGCATGTAGGAGTAAGACCCGCCGTTGGTAACGGCATAGTCAACGAGCTTGTATTCGCCTCCCCTTATTGAATTCCCCAGTCCCCAGATAAGGTCGATGTTGACCTGTTCATAGGCCCCGGTCCCGCCATAGGACCGGTAGACGTCGTAGCCGGCGTTGTTAAGCTCGCTTGCGGTCTTCCATCGCACCGTAACGCTGTTGTTCCGGCCGAGCGCCTTGAACCACTCGAGAGTTACCAGCGTTTCCTCGAACCAGTTCCTGTTGTTGCCGCTGTCGGTGTAGGAATCCGGATTAATGAACTGGCCCGCCGAGTTGACGGCATTCGAGACATCGACAAAGTTTACCGTCCACACGTGATCGGCGGTTGACGGATAGATTTCCCACTGGTTGGTCTCGATTCCCTGGTACCTTCTCAGCTTGATATACTGTCCCGCCGCACCCTGGATATTGAGTCCGCCTGACGCCGTTATTTCGAAGACATTGACAACCCCTTCCTGAGTCTTGAAGTTGAGGGTGGCATCAGGCACGGTGCAGATGAAGTTTGCCGCCTTGAACCCGTCGGCGAAAGTCACGCCCGCAACGGACGCGTTGCTCACCGTGAGGGTACTCCAGTTGTTCTTCCAGTTATTGTTTGTAGTCGCCTCATCCCACGCGCCGCCGGTGGTGATCGTCTGGGCGCCGGTGCCGTTGAGAGTTACTGTTCCGCCGTTGTTTGAGTAAGTTCCTGATGAGCCGTCCCAGTTGCCGTTAACGAACATCGTTCCGGATGGACCGATCAGGGAACCTGAGATCGTAACGCTGTAGAATGTTGATGTGCCTGTGCCGCTGATGGCGCTTGTTCCACCAAAGGCAACCGTGCCGCTGTTGTGCGTGAAAGTCCCGTTGTTGACGAAATTACCGGCAATGTTCATGGTACCGGCCGGAGCGGTCAGCGCGCTGCTGATTGTGACATTGCAGAAACCCGCCGTGCTTGTGCCGCTGACGGCGCTTGTCCCGTCGAAGACAACCGTACCGCTGTTGTGCGTGAAAGTCCCGCCGTTGCAGATGAAATTTGCGGACAGCAGAAGGCTGTTCGATGTTGATGCAAATGAGCCGCCGGTCAGTGTGAAGTCGCCGTTGAGGTCAATCGTTCCATTGCCTCCGGTAAAGGTTCCGTCAGCCTGCGTGAATCCGTTTGTCCCGATGGTAACGGAGTTGGTCCCCTGACTGACAGCCGTTGTATTGCCAGACACCAGGTTAATGCCGAGGACGTTGACTGCCTGGTTCACTGTGCTTATGCCGCCGCCGGAATTGGAATCAAAAACGACCAGCTTGGACGATCCCGGCACGCTGTAGCCGCCGAGGCCGCCTGAACGGATTGCCCAGTGGTTCGTGTCGGACCAGTCGCCGTTGCCGCCCACCCAGTACCTGGTGGAGACATACGTGTTGGTAAAGTACTTGCCGTAGTGGAACGTTGCGCCGCCGGTTGACAGGGTTCCGTCAACCGCTGTCCATATCTTTACGGAGCCGCCATTCGCGCTTTGGGCGTTACCTCCATGGTTGGACACTACGCAGCTGCCTCCCAGGGTGACGTTTTCTCCTATCAGGACAATTCCGCCGCCTGCTCCATGGCCTGAAGAGGCATTAAATCCGGAGGCGCCGGCCGCACTTATGACGCCTGCCGCCGAAAGGTCAAGGTTGCCGCGCGCGTGTAGGACGATGGCGCCTCCTCCTGCCGCGCCTCCTCCGCCTCCTCCTCCGGCTTTTGCCGCACTTGCCCCGCCGCTTGCGCCGCCGTTGCCGCCATTGTAACCTGCCGCATTAGCGCCGTATCCTCCGCCTCCGCCTCCGCCTCCGCTTCCACGATTTATGTTGTAATTGGTGTAGCTGACGGGTGTTACGCTGCAGAAGTTCCCGATTGTCAGCTCGGAGTTTGCGCCGGCGGCATCGTATCCGCCGGATGTTCCGTTGGTGCCTGCGCTGACATTTCCACCCATTCCGCCTGTTCCGCCGAATGGCCCTCCGCCGTTGCCGCCGGTACCGCCGATATGGAGGGTGCCTCCTGATGCGCTTGATGCAGGCCAGGATTCGGCCGCGCCTGTTCCGCCGCCCTGTCCGCCGTTACCGCCGTTGTTGCCTGCCCCTGGGAAACCGGCCTGACCTCCGATGAGCGCGTTACCAGTGGTTCCGTTGGTACCTTGCAGGTGTCTGCCGCCGCCGGCGCCGCCGCCGCCTCCGCCGAAGCCCATGCCGTCGGCGCTGATCCCGGCTGTCACGGTGATTTCATCAGCGTAGATAACCAGCCATCCGTAAGCCGGATCAACCGTGATGTTACTGCTGATTGTGATATGGTAACCGGTCAGGTCGTTCAGTCCGCCCATTACACCCGAAGGGGAGGCGCTTTGCATCGTCGTCGTGAAATCGGCGGTAGTTGGCGCCCAGGCGCCGCCGGCCGAGTTGGTTGCATAGCAGCGGTAATAATATTTTGTGCTGGAGTCCAGGCCGGTGAGCTCGTTGGAGAAGGCTATGGCAGGGATCACTCCCACGGTATTCGTGCCGCTCCAGCTGTCGTTATTGGTGCCGCCGTCGGTCTTGCCGTAGAAAACAAATACGGTTGTCACCACGCCGCCGGTTGAAACAAGGTTGCCGTTTACCCATGCCGATGATGATCCGACATTCTCTGCGGCGCCGTTGTTAATCTCCGCCAATACGCCAAGGGCTGCGAAATTGGTCGTCGGTACAGCCCAGGCTTCGCCGGCTGAATTGGTTGCATAGTACCGGTAGTAATATGTTACTCCCGGTAAAAGGCCGGTAACACTGGAGGAATACACTGCCGGGATTTCCAGGTTGTTTATACCGAGATAGTTGTTGTGGGCCCACGATGTCAGGTCGTTGGTCTTGTCATCCGGTCCCCAGTAGACATAGACCTCTGTAGGTGCGCCGCCGGTCGATGTCAATGTTGCGTTCAGGAATGCTGATGTTGAGGTGATGCTTGTGGCCGCGCTGTTTGCTATCTCCGGAGGAGACGGTTTTGTTGTGAAATTCGTGGTCGGCGCTGCCCAGGCTTCTCCGCCCGAGTTTGTGGCGTAGTAGCGGTAGTAGTATGTCGTGACAGGATCGAGATTCGTGGCGCTGAAGGAATAAGCCGCCGGCAGCGCCAGGTTGTTTGTACCGAGATAGTTATTGTGCGCCCACGACGTGAAGTCGTTGGTCTTATCATCCGGTCCCCAGCAGACATAGACTTCTGTAGGTGCGCCGCCGGTCGAGGTCAGTAATCCGTTCAGGCATCCCGATGCCGCGAGGACATTCGTCGGGGCGAGGTTCGAGATTTCAGGGGCCGCAGCCAGCGTCGTGAAATCGGCTGTAGTTGGCGCCCAGGCGCCGCCGCCGGAATTGGTGGCAAAGCACCGGTAGTAATGTTTGGTGTTCGGGGACAGCCCGCTGACCTGGTTGGAGAATGGGCCAGCGGTGAGCTCTGACAGGTTGTTTGTGTAGCCCCAGTTGTCGTTCGTTGTGCCTCCGTCGGTCAGGCCGTAATAGATGATGACGGTGGTCGGCGCTCCGCCGGTAGAAATGAGGTTTCCATTCAGCCAGGCCGAGTCTGATGTGAAGTCTGAAGCGCCGCCGCCGTTACTGATGGACGGAGGGAGAGGGAGTGTCCTGAAATTTGTCGTTGAATTTGCCCACGCACTGCCGACAGAGTTTGAAATATAACAGCGGTAATAGTAGGGCGTATCCGCGGTGAGTCCGGTGATGTTGGTCGAGAATGGCCCGGTTTGTGTGCCCATGAAGATATTGGTGGCCCACAGCGCCTTGTCTGTATCGCCGCTCGCCGGTCCCCAGTAGACATAGACGTCAGGGTCAGGCACGCCGCTGAGAACCTGGCCGTTCAGGAAGGCGGAGTTCGTCTTTATATCCGTTGCGGGGAGGTTGGTAATCGAAGGAGCTGCCGACCCGATCCTGTGGAGAACCAGGTTGTTCCCCTGCGCGTCGAGGTAGTATGCGACATTGATACTGCCGTTGATCGTCAGGTTGTTGGAAATAGACGTGTAGGAGCTGCCTGCGCCGCCTGTAACAATCGTCCAGTTTGTGCTCAGGACCGGGTTGAATCCGCCGATGAACATGACATCAATACCGCCTGTCCCGGTAAAAGCGCCCGATGCTGTGATGACATCCGTCGTTGTGCCGTAACCGGAGATATCACAGGAATACCGCCCATTAAGCGTAACGCCGGAGGAGAATGACATTGTTGCCACGATGTTGGTCCAGTCGGGTGAGATTGTTGCGCCGTCGTTAATGGTTGTCGGTCCGCCGACAGTTCCCGTTCCGCCCAGTCCCGCTGCGGAAGCTACGGTTACGGCGCCGGTCATTCCCGAACTGTTCCCGGTGACAAGCAGTGTTCCGTTACTCACCGCCGTGCTGCCGCCGAAGGTATTTGGCCCGGACAGGGTCAGGCTGCCGGATCCCAGCTGGACCAGCGATCCCGTGCCGCTGATCGTCGTGTCCTGACTGACGGAATCGGAGCGGTTGAAAACCAGCCAGCCGTTGTCCGTTATGTTGCCCGAGAGCGATCCGGCCGTGCCGCCGTTGCCGACTTGCAGTGTGCTTCCCGCGTTGATTGTTGTGATGCCCGCGACCGAGGCAGCTCCTGTCAGGATGGCCAGGTTGCCGGAGCCGACATTTATTGTGAGGTTGCTGAAATTCGATGCGCCGATCTCGGGCGCCGCGCCGGTGAAGGTCACAGTCCCGGATGGTGTGAATGTACCTCCCGATGTTGACCAGATGTTTGCGCCGGTTCCCGTAACCGTGATGGTGCTGGCGTTGTCATACAGCGTGCCGGCTGTCTGGTTGTATTTGCTGACAGAAATCGGAGCTGCCAGGGTTGTGGCCCCGCTGGAGCTGTAGTTCATGGTGTTTGTTACAGTGAGCCCGGAATTACCCGTCATGGTGGCGGAGCCGGCAATGGTAAGGTCATTGCCGATGGCTGTAACGCTGGTCATGGTCTTGGCGTCGCTGTTGCTCAGTAGGAGATTATAATAGCTGGTTGCCTTCACCGTCTGCACGGTGCCGGTGTAGTTGACGGTATTTGGAGTAGCCGTGGCAACCAGAGCCGGAGTCATGGTGGCTACTGCCCAGTTCAGTATGGAATTCGGACCCTGGGTGAGCGTGCCGGCCCCGGCGGAAGCCGTGGTGACGGACAATATCCCGGTATTCGTGTACGTGCCGCTGATCGTCAGGCTTGGAATTGTGTTTGTGCTGGCGCCGCCGATCGTCTTGCCGGCGCCGGAAAATGTATGCGCGCCGGTGCTGGCTGTGTACGTGCCGTCATTCCTGAAGTTGCCGGCAACGCTGACAGCGGCGGCGCCGTTTTCAGTCAGAGTGGCCCCGGGGTTGATTGTCACATCTCCGCCGAAGGCAAGCTCGGCGGCCGCTGTCTCGGTAAGAATGCCGCCGCCGTTGATCGTCATGGCGGCGCCGAAATTAAGCTGTGCGGTTGAGGAATTGCTGAAAACGCCGCCGCTGTTGATCGTCACCGCGCCGAAATAGGTTCCAACCCCTGCCGCGTTGTTGTGGGTGAGCGTGCCGCTGACGGTGGTTGTGTTTGTCACTCCGATCGTGAACCCGGCAACGGTCAGTGTTGTGCCGCTGGCGACATCAAGGGTTCCGCCGATATTGAGGGCAGCTCCATTTGTTGCGGCCGCTGTTCCTGTCATAGCCAGGTTGCCGTTGACCGTGGTCAGTGCGCCAAGGACTTTGGCGCTGCTGCCGCCGAGGGTAAGGTTATGG
>Ga0172375_10001148_pt1 | contig 42568 bp, 43 predicted proteins | sample LakKiv1m_FD_114537 | JGI IMG/M metagenome (GOLD analysis project Ga0172375, IMG submission 114537) | Freshwater microbial communities from Kabuno Bay, South-Kivu, Congo - kab_092012_11.1m | ecosystem: Environmental > Aquatic > Freshwater > Lake | place: Democratic Republic of the Congo... | reverse complement strand
TAAGCCACTGGACGAGGGACGAATCGGGGCAGCCGAAGGCATTAAACTCGTCGCGTAATTTTTCGCCGATTCACTGGCACGACGCCAAAGGAATCTTTCGCGAAAAATAGCGACGCTATCATAGTGATTTTTAATCAATCTTTGCAATCGAAACGGTTGCATTTTTACCGTCATCACCTAAGTATTTGTGTTTTTCGATAAGCAAATTTTGCATTTGTGTTTTGGCGGCAAGTAATGCCGCCGCTTCAGCAACAGCAGGTGTTCCCATATATTTTCTAACCACTTCAGAAGGATTTGGCACAGTAACTTTTGTCAATTCTTCTGCGGCAAAAAAATGTAATTGCCAGCCGTTTTTTCTTGCTAATTCAAGCAATGCGACTTCATCGTTTTTTTTATCAATACTGGCTAATCCTACAATCGAATTCTGTTGTAAATCTGCCAGTTGCAACGCTTGTTCAAGGGCAATTTCAAGGGTTTGCAAACTGACATTTCTGTCACAGCCCATACCAACCATTACTTTTATCATTCGGACGGCACGCGATAAACCACTAAACGCTCTTCGAGTTTTTGCCAAATTGACGCATCAATTTCTCGATTTGTGACCCACAAAATAGAACGATATTTTTCTAAATCGATGTCTTCAAAACGTTCAAATAACGTGATATTTGCAGGTAAATGCGTTGAACGTGTCCACCAATTTTTTGTGCCAGTTTCTTGCACGAATGCAATCGGCAATTGATTCACAACGTCTGCTGAAACGCGGGTGATATTGATTTTGGGAGCTTCAATTTGCCAACCTAATTCGCGCCCTAAAATATCAACAGGAATGGTTTTTCCCACATCAGAGGCTGTCGTCACAACAGGCGTTGCGTTCAATAATGCAGCTACTTTTTCTGCATACGCATTCGCGCCACCGACATGACCTGATAAAACAGGAATCACAAACTGCGCGGCATCATCAATAACTAAAACGCCTGCATCTTCGTCTTTAGATTTCAAATGCGGGGCAATCAAACGCACTACCGCGCCAAGTGAAACTAGAAAAATCAACTGGTCATAATTTTCAAAAAAAGAGCCAATTTGTGCGCTTAATGCACCTTGATAAACATAACGGGCATTTGAAAATTCGCCTAAATTTTCGGCTTGTTTTTCAGAAACAATTACGTCTGCTTCGGGTAATTGCAATGCTAATTGACTGGCAATTGCCGCGCCGTGTTTGGTAATTGCAATAATTGCAACGCGCACTTTAGTCATCATTTTGTTCCTTTTTCTTGCGGCAACCGCGTTGAATTTGCGGTCGTGGACGATTTGGATTTTTCACAATTAGCAGCGACAAATAATTCACTTTTTCACCTTTTAAACTAGCCACATCAAACACAATTCGTTCTTCGGGCGCACCTGCTTTTTCTACAAAATAGCTGTGTTCAAGCAAATTACGACGATTGAGCAAGTCAATAATGTCATCAAGTAACGGTTTTACTTTTAGCAAAATTAGCGTATCAAAATCGAGTAATAACCGCTCAATTTGTTCAATGCCGTAGCCTGCGGGAATAATCGCAACCGTGTCATCAACATCTGCAATTGATTGCAAGCAACTTGCCGCCGCCGCGTGATACGAAGAAACGCCTGCAACAATTTCAATTTTTACGGCTGGTTCAAGTGTTAACACATTGCGTTGCAAATGCCCAAAAGTTGAATACATTGACGCATCGCCTTCAACTAAAAATAAAACGTCTTCACCTGTTTGCAGACGTTGTAAAACAAGTTGCGCGGCTTCGGGCCAATAACGCGCTAAAATTTCATCGTCGTAAGTCATTGGAAAATGTAGCGGTGTGTGATTTTGTGGCAGTTGCAACCCCGAGCGTAAGGCAATATCTAGCGCGTAACTATCACCATTTTTTTTACGAACAGGATATGTCCAATGCGCGGAGCTTTGCAGTAAATTCCACGCTTTGCGAGTGATTAAATCAGGATCGCCAGCACCTAAAGAAACGGCGTAAAGTGTGCCAAGTTTTTTGTTTGTCATGAAAAAATTGGAAAATGAAACGGTAAAACGCGATATGGTTGCATGACTAACGTAGATTCGCATTAGTTTTTTGTCATTGTTTGATACGTTAGCAACGGCGATAATGTTCAAAACAACAAAACCAAATGGAGTACAGAGAAAAATGATGATTTATATCAATGGCGACGGACGCGAAGTGGCTGAAAAAACAACCGTTGCGGATTTAATTGCAGACTTAGATTTAACTAACAAAAAAATTGCCGTCGAATTAAATGAAGAAATTTTGCCTTTTCAAAATTTTGCAACGCAAATTTTAAATGCAGGCGATAAATTAGAAATTGTTCATGCAATTGGCGGCGGGCAAGACGATTCATTTTTAATTGCAGGCAAAGCGTATCAATCGCGCTTACTTGTTGGCACGGGAAAATATAAAGATTTAGAAGAAACACGCCTAGCCATTGAAGCGAGTGGCGCGGAAATTGTGACCGTTGCCATTCGTCGCACCAACATTGGACAAAATGCAGGCGAGCCGAATTTACTGGATGTCATTTCACCTGATAAATACACAATTTTGCCAAATACCGCAGGTTGTTATGACGCGCAAGAAGCCGTGAGAACTTGCCGTTTAGCACGGGAATTATTAGGCGGTCACAAATTAGTGAAACTTGAGGTTTTAGCTGACCAAAAAACGCTGTTTCCCAATGTGGCTGAAACTTACGTTGCGGCTGAAATGCTTATTAAAGACGGTTTTGATGTGATGGTTTATACCAATGATGACCCCATTGCGGCAAAACGTTTGGAAGAAATGGGTTGTGTTGCGGTCATGCCACTTGCCGCGCCGATTGGTTCAGGTTTAGGGATTCGTAATCCGTACAACATTTTAACGATTGTTGAAAATGCAAATGTGCCGATTTTAGTCGATGCTGGCGTAGGTACAGCGTCAGATGCGGCAATGGCAATGGAATTAGGTTGTGCAGGTGTTTTGATGAATACCGCAATTGCCGAAGCGAAAAATCCGATTTTAATGGCATCAGCGATGAAAAAAGGCATTCAAGCAGGACGAGAAGCATTTTTAGCAGGTCGAATGCCACGCAAGCGTTTTGCGTCGGCTTCTTCTCCCATTGACGGATTATTCTTTTAATTTAACCGTCATGAAAATTTTAAAACGTCTTGTTTTAATTGGTTTTTTATTCGCCTCAATAACTGCGTTTGCATTGGAAATTGATAAATTGGATTTGCCTGATTTAGGCGATTCGGCGGGAACGCTAATTAGTCCCGCAGAAGAAAAACAATATGGCGAGGCGTTTTTTCGCAGTTTGCACACGCAAGTTGAAATCAATCAAGACAACGAAATTTCGCAATATATTCAAACAATTGGCGAAAAATTAGTTGCAAATAGCGATATGCCAAGTTATCCCTTTCATTTTTTTGTGGTGATGGATAACAACATTAACGCTTTCGCAGGCCCTGGTGGTTATATTGGTGTGAATTCGGGCTTGATTTTGATGACGGATGCGGAAAGTGAACTGGCATCGGTCATGGCACACGAAATTGCTCACGTTACGCAACGGCATTTATATCGTTCTTATGAGGCAAGTTCACGACTTTCAATTCCGATGATGGCGGCAACTTTAGGAGCAATTTTACTCGGTTCACAATCCCCACAAGCTGGACAAGCCGCGATTATGGCAATTCAAGCAGGAAGCGTGCAGTTTCAAATCAATTTTACCCGTGAACACGAAGAAGAAGCCGATAGGGTAGGGATGCAAACCCTTTCTGCTTCAACATTTGACCCGCGTGCAATGCCGACGTTTTTTGAGCGTTTGCAGCAATCAACACGTTATGTTGGACAAAATGTTCCCGAATTTTTACGCACGCATCCTGTAACCGCGTCGCGAATTTCTGATTCTCGTGGACGCGCGGATAATTACCCTTATCGACAATATCCTGATTCGCTTACTTATCAGTTAGTTAAAACGAAATTACAAGTTTTGCTTGCAGGCGAAAATGATAATTTGCGAGCGATTTTGCAAACTCGATTAACACAAGGGTTGCCCGAACAACGCACTGTAGCGAAATATGGTTTAGGTTTGCTTACGTTGAAAATGCAAAATTTTGTTGAAGCGGAGGCGATTTTTCAAGCGTTAAATAAAGAATTTCCAGAACAACCACATTATGCGACGAGTTTAGCGCGAACTGCGCTTGAAAGTCATAATTTCAAATTAGCGTTACAACGCTATCAAAAATTAGCAGCGCAATTTCCAAATAATGATGCAATTAAATTGGAATATGTTGGTGCCTTGCTCAAATCGGGTGAGCCTAAAATCGCAAAAACGCTTCTTTTGACGCTATCACCTAAAATGCAAAAATTACCGCTTTATTTTGAACAATTGGCAAAAGTGTATGGTGATTTGAATCAACCCGCTGAATCACATCGTTATTTAGCGGATTATTATTTTGCAATGGGTGATACACAACAGGCAATTTTACAAATTCGTTTAGCACAGCAGATTCGCGGTATTAGTTCACAAATGGTCGCTATTTTACGAGATAAATTGACTCTTTTTATTACAACACAACAGCAAGAAAAATCGAATTAAGCTATTTTATGTTATAATTCGCAAAATTTATCGGAGCGTAGCGCAGCTTGGTAGCGCACTTGTCTGGGGGACAAGGGGTCGCAGGTTCAAATCCTGTCGTTCCGACCAATAAATTCAAGCCTTGTAGCGGTTTTCGCTAGCAAGGCTTTTTTGTGGGTATGACAGAATTTTGTCATTAACTTGTTTTGAATTATTCGCATAGCCCGCTAAATGTTCACTGCTCAAATGCGCGTAACGCAAAACCATCGACAAATCCGCCCAACCCCCTAGTTCTTTTAGCACATTTAACGGCGTGCCATTCTGAACGTGCCAACTTGCCCATGTGTGCCGTAAATCATCATGCCAGCGAAAATCCGAAATTTCCGCACGAATCAAAGCCGCACGCCACGCTTTGGTATTTGCCAATTCAACAGGCTTGCCTTTGTAAGTGAACACGTTGGTTTCATGTTTGCCGATTTGCCTGCGTAAAACCGTCATCGCATCATCATTTAAAGGAACCGTAATCGCTTTTTTGTTTTTCGATTGCCCCGCATCAATCCACGCACAACGCCGTTGCATATCGACTTGTGACCATTGCAAACGAGTGACGTTTCGTTCTCGCAAGCCTGTTGCCAACGTGAAGCGCATCATCGCGGCTAAATGCGGTGGTAATTCAGCAAGCAACCTGACTGCTTCATCTTGGCTTAACCAGCACACACGTTCATTTGTGATTGGTAATCCGAATGTGCGGGTTTGCGTAGCGCGTGAGCGGCGAAGCAACACCCGTAGCAAAGCGGCACAACTCCCATTTTTGAACGCAATCTATTCATGACGGGCTTTTGGTTATGACTGAAGCAAGCATGAGAACACCACAACATTTTGACTGAACAAAAAAATCTAAATCAACTTGCAATATCGTATCTAAACGAATACAGTCATACCCATCTTGTACAACCAAATATAAAAGCGTTGTTAATTGGAACGTTATTTTAAAAATAAACTAATTAAGTGGGGAAACTAATGAATAAATTTTTTTTAATATTATCAGTGAGGTAAATCATGACATATACAACAATTATCCAAAACGAAGACTTTATTAATTGGTTAGCAAATATGAAAGATACAATAGCAAAAGCAAACATTTTAAGTCGTATTAGTGAGGCAAAACTCGGACATCTTGGAGATGTTGAATCCGTCGGAGAAGTTGTTTTTGAAATGCGTATTCACATTGGTGCAGGTTATCGTGTTTATTTTACCTACCGTAAACAAACCATTTTATTACTATGTGGCGGTGATAAAAGCTCTCAAAGTAGAGACATTGAACGCGCCAAACAATTAAACAAGCAAGAATGAGTAAATACATAAAATTATGAAAGAAAAAGTACGCGAATTTGATGCCGCACGGTATTTGGACAGCGAAGAAATGATTGCAGAATATCTTAATGCGGCTCTTGAAGATGGCAGCACGGATTTGTTGTTGATGACCTTAGGCAACATTGCAAAAGCGCGTGGCATGACAAAAATTGCCAAAGATTCTGGGCTGGGTCGTGAGAGTTTATACAAAGCTCTTGCGGTTGGCTCAAAACCACAATATGACACCGTGTTAAAAGTCATGAAAGCCTTAGGCGTTCGGCTTCATGCAACGGCGGCATAACAAAAAAAGCCCTGAATCAATCAGGGCTTTTTTGTAAAAAACAGAGTGCTATGATGCGCTTTTGCTATTATTTTTTAACAATTGCTAAACGTCCACCACCAACATCTGCAACCACACTATCTAACTCTGCCAATACTTTCTTCTGAAACGCAGGAAGAACCTTACTTGTTTCTCGGGAATATCCAACCGCATATTTTATGTCTTCACGAGGGACATAAGAAACGCTTGAATTGTGAAAATCAACTTTAATCTTATTCATAAGAAATGCCCCCTTTTCTTCTATCGCTTGCGTAGAAAGTTCGTTTCTATTACGTTCTTTTGTCATATACAATAACCTATTAAATTTTATATAGGCTTAGTATAAGGCAATCGGCATTATTGTCAAATATAAAACGATAATAATAAATAAAACTATGCCTAAATTAACTTTAATCTATTCTCCTTCCATTCACTACCATCAACCACACCTGAATCATACTCATGTTTCCAATCATAAAAAAACGGCATGAAACCTGACGTTTCAGCGGTCGGCAAATTCTTAAAACTGGTTGGTGATAAATAAATCCACCCTGCACACAAAAACGCAATCACACCTGCAACAACGTATTCGCCTGCATTTCCTGTGCGTAATTTCCCACCGAATAAATGAAAGCGTGCGTCACTTGTCGGCGAAAATGGCACGCCAGCAATCGTAAAACTGTCTGCAATGACGTGACTGAATCCGCCGATTGAGAAACCTAATCCAACATGGTGATAATCCACCAAATTAAACAACACAATTGCCGCAATCCAATACAAACAAACATGCGTCACGCCACGATGTTTCACTTTGTGACCGAGAATTTTGAGAATGTATTCAAGCCAGTCGGGCGCAGTTGAACCCAAGACCGCAACAGGAATAATTAACGGATTGATGACTGCTCCGAATGATGCACCGATAATGATGTGATTTTGCCATTTCATTTTAGTTTCCTTTAAGATACAATCAAACACATGAAATACGAAATTGAAACAACCGATTTAACTCAACTCGAGGAGTAATTATCATGCTTAAAACTACCCCGTTTGATGTTGCCGATTATTTAAAAACCGACGAAGACATCAAACTTTTTCTGCAAGAAAGCCTAAAAGAAGGCACGATGTCGGACTTTATTCACGCGCTCAACACTGCCGCGCGAGCCAAAGGCATGACCGAAGTCGCTAAAAAAGCAGGTGTCACGCGAGCGAGTTTGTACAAATCCTTGTCCGAAACGGGCAATCCGCGTTTTGAGACGATTGCCAAAATCGTCGAATCGTTTGGTTGCAAAATCGCGCTGGTTTAATAAATCTCACTCAGATGAGCGTTTTAGCTTCTGAAAAAAAGAAATTTATTGAGATGTTACGCCACGTCACTTCTGAACGAAAAAAAGACACTATTGACTATCAAAGAATTTATACGTCAGAATCAAACAGTCATCGAAGAATTAGCTAATCGGTCAATGAATCGACAGGTGGCTTGATTGAATGGCGAGACCCGCTGTGTGAGGCGGGTTTTTTATTAAAAATGTAGGAGTAATAACAAATATGCTTTCATTTAAAATCAGAGAAGAAATTAGCAACATATTAGCTTTATTTGAAAATGCACAGTGTTTTACTAACAGTTTAGAAAGTATTACTTCAACTTTTCCTGAACTTATCGAGCAACATGTTTATGCAATTGCGGTTGGTGGTGATGTAAATATACTTGCAAATAAGCTCAGAAATAATCTTGCCAACACAAAAAATTGCATAACTGATGTGAAACCAATCAGTTTTATTACGTCCATATCAGAACTGCGTAAATCTATTATTGAGGTGGAAGAACGTGGCTTTGCTTCATCTCAATTGAATGAAATCGCTAAAAAATTACACGATTTTGTTCATGTCTATGAAGCATATATAGATGACAGCTATAGTCCAGTCTCTGCTAGTAAATTGTTAATAAAGGCAAAAGAATTATCACCGCTATTGCAGGGTTTTAAAGATGGTCTTAATTTTTATCTTCTAAATGTTGAATCATCTGTAGCTCTTGAAAAGCAAAATGAAACAGAAGAGCTATCTATTGAGCTTTCATCACAAATGAATTTGTCAGAGTTTGTTTTAAAACTACAGTCAATCGAATTGATTTACAACGAACTATGTATGCTTATGAGAGTATCTACATCTGATTTCCCAATTCAAATAATAAAAATTGAATCTGGTAGTTTATTGGCTAAAGTTCTTGGAAATTCGCTTATCATTGGAATGATGACCACTGGGCTTATAAATGGTGCAAATTACATTTATCAAAATTTCACAACTGATGGGCAAATATCTGCAATACCTCAAAAAGTTGAATCAGTGGAGGCTATACTTAACCTAAGACAAAAATTGATGGAGCAAGGCATTCAAGATGATAATCTTGATGAACACATTAAAAAGTCATCAAATGCGTTGGCTAAAGGACTTAATAATCTTATCTCTGGTCAAGCTGAGGTAAAAATCAATGGTGAAACGTTATCTCTTGGTAATGAAATTCAAAAGAAACTTCTCGAAAATAATAAGCCTTTGAAATTAGAACATATCGTTGGTAATTCTCTTCGCGACACTCCACCTCTTGGATTAGGCGTTGATAAAAAAACTGGCTCGGACTAATTTCGCATGTAGCGAATTTGTCACACGGATGTGATGTTGCTTGCGTTGGATGCAGTGTTGTTGCAGTAGGTTTTGATTTGGCGGGAATCACAACATGTTGATTTTAAAAGTATTAAATTTTAATTTTATGTCTGGGGGGACAAGGGGTCGCAGGTTCAAATCCTGTCGTTCCGACCAATAAATTCAAGCCTTGTAGCGGTTTTCGCTAACAAGGTTTTTTTGTGTTTTAAGAAAAATTGGTTTTCGGGATAATAATTTTAAACACTTAGGGATTTTATAAATTGTCGCAGGTGTTGCCAACAAACAGCTTAGTTTCTTTTTATGGCTATTAAATGCCATGCGACGTTTAATTCTAATATCGTTAGATCATTCATTATTTTTCTGTGCAATCCTATTTTTGTTTTAGTTGATACAAGGCGTTTAGGCGAGTATAAGAAAAATTTTTTAATCGAAAGCGTTATTGCTTTCATAACGTATTTAAAAATTTTTCTTATTTAAAATCATGAAGCACTATACCTATCTTGTTGAAAATCCTAGTGGATTAGCGGAATTTTTAAGTTCTAAGGAAATCACTACAGAAGTCTCAGAGGCAAAATCTATATTGGTTCAGATATTTTCCGCACAAACTGTTCCTGCATGGATTAAGTGTCTCTCTGAAATTATTGCCGACCATTTACCAAATGCTGTTTTAGTAGGTTCAACAACTGTAGGTGAAATTATTGACGGTCGGACATTTATGAAATCAACGGTCGTTTCATTTTCATTTTTCGCGTCCACAATGCTTGTACCATTATTTGCAGAATGTGGTGAAAATGACGAGGAATCCGTTGGAACCGAGTTAGGCAAAGCAATTAGCAATTCAGGTCGTGATATTGCAGGGGTATTACTTTTAGCAACGCCGATTAGTATTAACGTTACGGTTTTATTAGATGGACTTGCGAGCAAAATCGGCAATTATCCCGTGTTTGGTGGTGGAGCCGCCGATTATGGCGCAATGCACAATTCATTGATTTTATTAGGTAATAAACTATTAAACAAAGGTGCTATTGCCGTTGTATTTTTAGGAAACGAATTGCACATTGAAACGTATAGTTATCTTGGTTGGCTGCCATTAAGTAAAGAGATGACAATTACGGAAGCACATGGGAAATTCGTTAAATCGGTTGATGGCTGCTCGGCTTTTGAGGTTTATCATCGCTATTTAGACATCAACAATGATGTGAATTTTGACCTTGATGTTTTAGCTTTTCCATTCTTACTTGAACGAAATGGACAGACATTAGCACGAGTTCCCATTTCCGTTGAGGCAGATGGATCCCTTCAATTTGTTGCAGATGTTCGCACTGGTGAAAAATTCAAAGTTGGTTATGGTAATCCAACTACTATCCTTCACGACGCAAAAGAAATTCAGGGCATTATGCGTTCTTTTGCACCAGAGGCTATTTTCCTTTATACCTGTGGCTGTCGTCGTTTTTTGATGCAAGAAGAAGTTGAAATTGAAACTTTACCATTTCAAGAAATTGCACCGACAATGGGATTTTATACTTACGGTGAATTTTTTGGTCGGGGTAATCACCTGCATTTGTTGAATTCTGCAATGGTTGCGGTAGGAATGCGAGAAGGGAAACCTCATGAAAAAACAGCCTATCCAAAAAAACATTGGGAGGACATTCAAATTTCCCAAGTTGATGACCCATACGTTAATAAACACATTCGCGTCATAGCCCATTTAATGCACTTTATTAACGTCGTTACCTCTGAATTGGAACAGGTGAATTCAGAGTTAGAATTACTTTCTATTACCGATAGGCTCACCCAAGTTTATAACCGTGTGAAGTTAGACAGCGTATTGAATCATGAAATCAATTACGCGAATCGTTATGAATCGGATTTTTCAATTATTTTGATTGATATTGATCATTTCAAACAGGTCAACGATATTCATGGTCATAATACTGGCGATGCTGTATTGATTTTTATGGCTCAAATTTTAAAAGAAAACATCCGTAATTCAGATGTTCTTGGACGATGGGGCGGTGAAGAATTCTTAATTATCTTGCCTAACACAAATGCTCCACAGGCTTTTGAACTTGCTGAAAAAATTAGGGCGACCGTTGAATCTGCTAAATTCCCTGTTGTAAATCATAAAACCATTAGTGTTGGTGTCACTCAGTATTGTAGTGATGATTCTGTAATTGAATTGATTGAGCGTGCAGATAGAGGGCTTTATGAAGCAAAAAATACGGGACGAAATAAAGTTGTTTTGATAAGTTCCAGCAATGAATGATAGTGCAGGTTTGACGTTTAGTTTCGCCTAATTAGTTTCAATTAGCGAATCTCAGCAAAGCCCGCCGCCAAAAAGCGGGCTTTGTTTTTTGTTGAACAATTCACAAGAAATGTTGTATAAGAAGCGGTTACGAAACCACTAAATTTTTCAAATACGCAATAAAATCTTCGCGCAATTCCTCATGAATTAAGGCTTCTTCAACCGTTGCTTGCAAATACCCCAGTTTCGAGCCGCAATCATAACGTTTACCTTCAAATTCATACGCAAACACATTTTGTTCAAGCATCAACGCCGCAATCGCATCCGTTAATTGAATTTCACCTCCCGCACCTTTTTGAGTTTCTTCAATTTTTTCAAAAATTTTCGGCGTTAAAATATAACGTCCCACAACCGCTAAATTTGATGGCGCACGGTCTGGTGCAGGTTTTTCCACAATCAAATCGACTTGTCCTAAATTAGGTGTAAGTTCTTTGGTTTTGACAATCCCGTATTTATCGGTTTCGGTTTCAGCAACGCGCTCAACGCCTAAAATACTGCATTGATTTTTGTGATATTGCGCGACCATTTGTTTTAAACAGCCGTTTTGTGGATTGCGAATTAAATCGTCCGCCAAAATCACCGCAAACGGTTCATCACCGATAACCGTTTTCGCGCAATGCACCGCGTGACCTAAACCGAGAGCTTCAACTTGACGAATGAAAATAAACGAAACGTGCGGCGGCATAACTTGACGTACAATTCGCAGTAATTCTGTTTTGCCGCGAATGGTCAGCTCATTTTCAAGCTCGTAGGCTTTGTCAAAATGGTCAACAATCGCATTTTTACTACGTCCTGTGATAAAAATCATGGTGTCAACGCCTGCCTCAACCGCTTCTTCCACCGCATATTGAATCAACGGTTTATCTACAATCGGCAACATTTCTTTTGGACTAGCTTTGGTTGCAGGTAAAAATCGTGTCCCTAAACCTGCTACGGGAAAAACGGCTTTTCTAACTTTTTTGCTCATAAATCTCTCTTTGTGAAGTTAATTTTTTACGTTTCCTGCGTGCAAACCGCATTCTTTTTTCGTGCTATCTTCCCACCACCAACGCCCCGCGCGTTCATGTTGGTTCGGTAAAACAGGGCGCGTGCAAGGCTCGCAACCGATGCTGATAAAACCGTGTTGATGTAGCGGATTGTAAGGCACTTGATAGGCTTCGATATAATCCCAAACTTGCGCTGAAGTCCAATTTAACAATGGATTAAATTTCACCAATGTATGCTCAGGTGTTGAAAATGCGCTGTCGATTTGTACTTCAGGAATATCTGCCCTGGTATCTAAACTTTGATCTTTGCGTTGCCCTGTAATCCACGCATCAACATTTGCCAATTTACGGTGCAAAGGTTCTACTTTGCGAATGCTGCAACATTGTGAATGTCCATCTTCGTAAAAACTAAACAAGCCTTTTTCTTTGACAAATTCCTCAAGTAATTCGCGATTTGGACTTAACACTTCAATTTGAATGCCGTAATGTTTTCGCACTTGTTCAATGAATTGATAAGTTTGTGCGTGCAAACGTCCAGTGTCTAAGCAAAAAACCTGAATATCTTTGCGAATAGCTAACGCTAAATCAATTAACACCACATCTTCTGCGCCGCTAAATGAAATCGCAATGTTGTCAAATTCTGCAAGAGCCGCTTTTAAAATGACGCGCGGATTTTTGCCTGCGAGTTGCGTTTGTAAATTTTCAATGTTCATTTTTCATCCTATAAAATTGCTTCACCTTGCCAAAGTTGCTCTAATGTTTCACGTTCACGAACAACGTGCATTTTGTCGCCATCAACCATAATTTCAGCAACGCGCGGACGGGAATTGTAATTTGAACTCATTGTAAAACCGTAAGCTCCCGCAGATCGCACCGCGAGTAAATCGCCTTCAGCTAATTTCAATAAACGTTGTTTTCCTAAAAAATCCCCTGTTTCACAAACAGGTCCAACGATGTCCCAAAGCATTTCTGTAGCGATACTGCCTAAATGAACTGGAATAATATCTTGCCACGCGCTGTAAAGAGCTGGGCGGATTAAATCATTCATTGCTGCATCAACAATGGCAAAATTTTTATGCTCGGTTGGTTTTAAATATTCAACTCGTGTGGCTAAAATTCCTGCATTGCCTACAATTGCTCGTCCAGGTTCGAGCATAATTTCTAAATCCGTTTCACCTAACCGCGCCAAAATTGCGCTGATATATTCAGCAGGCTGTGGCGGAGTTTCATCACGATATTGAATACCCAAACCGCCGCCTAAGTCTAAATGTTTGAGCAAAATTCCCGCGTCTTTTAATTTTTCAACCAGTAACAAAACTTTATCAAGGGCATCTAAAAATGGACGTGTTTCCGTGAGTTGCGAACCGATATGGCAGTCAATGCCCACGATTTCAACATTTTGCAGTGCGTTTGCGTGTTGATAAACGGTAAGCGCGTTTTCAATGGCAATGCCGAATTTATTTTCTTTTAAACCTGTTGAAATATATGGATGCGTGTTTGCGTCAACGTCAGGATTTACGCGAAAAGAAATCGGCGCAATTAAATTTAATTCCCCTGCAATTTCGTTTATCCGTTCAAGTTCGTCAAAAACCTCAACATTAAAACAACGAATCCCGATTTTTAAAGCCTCGCGGATTTCATCGGCACGTTTACCCACACCTGAAAAAACGACTTTTTTTGCATCGCCACCTGCTTGTAAAACACGTTGCAATTCACCAATTGACACGATGTCAAAACCAGAACCTAAACGCGCTAACACATTCAAAACACCTAAATTTGAATTGGCTTTTACAGCGTAGCAAATTAAATGCGCTTGCGAGCCAAAAGCGTCGTTAAAAGCGTGCCAATGTTTTTCTAACGTGGCACGCGAATAGATATAACAAGGGCTGCCGTATTTTTCGATAATGGATTGGACGGGGACGTTTTCAGCAAAAAGTTGGTTTTCGTGGTAAATAAAATGGTTCATGTAGTTTTGATTATTTGAAAATTGTGAAATGAGCGCATTTTAGCATAATCGTTAAAACGGCTTTATTTCATTGGCATCGATATTTTTTTCAGAAAAAGTTGAGCAACTCAACTGATTGATTTCACCTTTTTGTATCGTGGTGATATTGTTCATTAGAGCCAATTTCATTCGGAATAATATCAAGCCCAATTAAGGTTAAGGTATTTACAAGCGTTGATTTACCATTTGAAAATTCTCCAACAACTATAATCTCAGCGATTTTTTTGGTAGACAAATTGGTAAATAACGTAATGTGTTTCGATACGTTTTCATTTTGTAATTTTTTAGCAGTATCAAAAAAACGGTTCATTTATGTTCTTTTTTCTGAGTTTTTAGTGACGATTCAATTTTTGAAAAATGACTATTGAAATTTGTGAATATGTTAGATTATCGTCCGACCATTAACTACCATCTATGACAGATGAAAACTCGGTCAGGGAAAAAATATCGGACGAGGAAAAATCAGTACATGAAAAGATAAAATTAGTCAGACAAGCGAAAGGTTTAACACAAGAAGAAGTCGCATCATGGCTGGGAATGTCTGCGATTCAAGGGTTAAATGGCAGCTGAGTTTCAGCAAGTCTAATTTGAACTTGAAAAACAACAGTTACTGAATACTGAAAAAGATAAAGAAATCGCTTATCTAAAAGAAATTATCGAATTGATAAAAATCCAATGAATCAAAATAGGTGAAATATGAAAAAGTTAAGAATAGCATTGATACTGGCAGGTCTGATGGTTTGCATGAATAGCATGGCTGCTGATGAACCGCCGACTGCTTCAGCAAATGGACGTTATGATGGGTTAGTGCAAGAAATGAGTTGTCCGCGTGATAGTGCTAAGTACGGTTACTTTTACGATTATGGTTATTGGCAAGGCGGTGAATGGTGTGGTCAAATTGGACAAGCAGGTTATTGGGTATGGCTGGATACAACTTGGTATGTATGGGCAAGAAAATTATATTGATGATTAAATTCAAGCCGCGATAAGACTTAATATCCAAGCGGTTCAACGTGAGCAAGTTCAAGCACAACAGCACGCTCAAAAAGAACAACGATTGTCAACAATCAAAAAATCAAACCACCCAAGCACAAAGGCAAGCAAGCCTAGCTTACGCTGCACATGAATCACTTGAATTAACAGTGAATTTATCATTGCTCATCATGTTTGTTGCTTACTGGTTTGTGTTTAGAATGCATTATTAACTCACCTTTTTATTTATGAAAAAGGGCAGACACAAAGCCCGTTAAGGATTTACACTAAACGGCATCAATCATAACAAGTCCCCATATAACAAAACACAAAAAATCCATGAAACAAAGTGAGTTTAAAAAACGCCGAAAACATTTAATGCAACGTATTGGCAAAGGAAATATCGCACTTATTGGTAGTGCGAGTGTTCGCACGCGCAATCGTGATGTCGATTATCCTTTTCGTCAAGACAGCGATTTTTATTATTTAACAGGTTTTAACGAACCTGACGCGCTAGCGGTTTTTATCCCAGGACGTGAACAGGGCGAATACATTTTATTTTGCCGTGAATTTGACGAGAAAAAAGCTCTTTGGGAAGGCGCACATGCAGGACTTGAAGGCGCGACAAAACATTACGCCGCAGACGATTCTTTTCCGATTGATGACTTAGATGAAATTTTGTCGGGAATGCTCGAAAACAAAAATAAAGTGTTTTATCCGATGGGTCGTGACAGCGATTTAGATCACAGTTTGATGGAATGGATTAAACACATTCGCAACAACTCGCGCAGTGGCATAGTTGCGCCTGCTGAAATTGCTTCAATTGAACCGATTTTGCACGAAATGCGTTTGTTTAAAAGTCCCGCTGAATTGGAACTGATGCGAAAAGCCGCAAAAGTGACCGCTGCCGCACACGTTAAAGCGATGCAAAATTGTCGTGCAGGTTTGTATGAATACCAAATTGAAGCCGATATTGTGCATCATTTTATGTACGCTGGATTGCGAGCAGTTGCTTATCCGTCAATTGTGGCAACAGGCAAAAATGCTTGCACGCTGCATTACACCGATAATCACACTAAATTACAAAATGGCGATTTATTGCTCATCGATGCGGGCGCAGAATGTGATCATTACGCAGCAGATATTACGCGCACGTTTCCTGTTTCAGGGAAATTTACCGAAGAGCAAGCGCAACTATATCAATTGGTGTTAGACGCGCAACTTGCCGCCATTGAGCAAATCAAACCGAATAATGCTTGGAATTTGGCACATGATGCCTCAGTAGAAGTGATTACTAACGGTTTGGTGAAATTAGGATTGCTTAAAGGCAGCGTGAAAAAATTGATTAAAGACGAAAAATATAAACAATTTTATATGCACCGAATTGGGCATTGGTTGGGAATGGATGTTCATGACGTGGGCGATTATAAATTTAATCAAGAATGGCGTACGCTTCAACCAAATATGGTTTTAACAATTGAACCTGGGATTTACATTGCTGAAAACTGCAAAACGGTTGAACGTAAATGGCGCGGAATTGGGATTCGTATTGAAGATGATGTGCTAGTGACAAAAGATGGTTGCGAAGTTTTAACGGTCAATGCACCGAAAACAATTATGGATATTGAAGCGTTGATGAATCAAAGCTAATGCGAATGAAGCCATGAACACAAAAACATTGACTTTTGTTGCCGAACAAATCAGCAAAGCAACACAAAATTCTTTTGAAATCCAAACGACTAAATCCATTTCAGGCGGTGATATAAATCGTGCTTTTTTGTTTCAAAGTAAAAATGCACGTTATTTTGTTAAATTCAATCGTGCTGAATTAGTGGAAATGTTTGCGGCTGAATTTGCCGCATTAACGGAAATCGTGCAAACAAAAACCGTCAAAGTGCCTGCGCCAATTACTTACGGACAAACTGAACACGAAAGTTTTATTGTTTTAGAATTCGTTGAACTTAAACGCGCCTCTTCACAATCAGAACGACTTTTAGGCGAACAACTTGCAAAATTACATTTACAAAAACAGCCGTTTTTTGGTTGGCAAATCAATAACACCATTGGTTCAACTCCGCAACCGAATTTGCGTTCGGAAAATTGGCTCGATTTTTGGCGTGAACAACGATTAGATTTTCAATTAAAACTCGCCGCGCAAAAAGGTTACGGCTCGCAATTACAATCATTAGGCAAAAAATTAAGTGAGCGTTTAGAAGATTTTTTCACAGATTACACGCCGCAACCGTCGTTATTACACGGTGATTTGTGGGGCGGCAATGCGGCGGCAACGCCAGAAAATCAACCGATTATTTTTGACCCTGCGAGTTATTACGGCGATCGTGAAACAGATTTAGCGATGACGGAATTATTTGGTGGTTTTGGACGTGATTTTTTCGCTGCTTATAACGATATTTGGCAACTCGATGCGGGTTATAAAACCCGCAAAAACCTCTATAACCTGTATCACATTTTAAATCACGTCAATTTATTTGGCGGAGGTTACGCTTCACAAGCAAAAAACATGATGCAGCAATTACTCGCGCTTTAAGGCTTGCCAGATTTGAAATTTACTATTTTGTGCGACCAGTTTCACATTTGTTTTGCCGAAAAGTCGCGCTAATGACACCCCATAATTCAAATGGCGATTACCAATCACAAGTAATTCGCCATTTTTTCGCAACACGTTTTTGCTTTGTTGAAACATCGTTTGTGCAATGAAATCTCCAATAACATGTTGTTGATGAAACGGTGGATTGCACAACACACAATCCGCTGAATTTTCAGCAAAATCCGTTAAACAATTTCCAACATAAAAAAAAGCCGTGCGATTTTCAAACGCACGGACAAAATTTTCTTGTGCTGATTGAATTGCCATAAACGATTCATCGACAAAATGAATGCTTGCCGACGGATTTTTTTCAGCGGCAATTAAACCTACAACACCATTTCCACAACCCAAATCAACAATATCGCGGTATTTGTCAGATTTCGGCAAATGCTCAAGAAAAAAGCGCGTCCCAATGTCTAGCTTTTCGCGTGAAAAAACATTCGCATGATTGCTGATTTCATAATTTGTATTTTCTAAAACGTAACGAATAGGATAGGGATTTTTTGGAATCGGCAGATTTGGATTCAATGTTGCAAAAATTAACCGTGCCTTTTTTTGTGCCAGTGAGGTTTTCGTTTCACCAATTAGACGTTCAAGCAATTGCCAAACGCTGGGCGTTAAAATTTTAATCATGCCTGCAACAATAATTTGCGTATTTTCGCAAAGACAATTTCGCAATGTCAGTAATTGAAATTCAAGTAATGCTAACGTTTTCGGTACTTTGATAATCACTAAATCAAAAGGGCAGGGCGGCGATTCAAGACTTGTCAGCAAATTAACTGAATTTTCAGATAAATGATTTTCTGCCAAATTCAAGCGTGTTGCCGCTTGTGACAAATAAGAATCTGATTGGGCAAAAGTTTGAAAATGCTGTAAACCGATAGCTAACGCACCAAAACTATCGTTCAGGATTAAAATGTGTGTTTTATTTGGCAAATTCAGGCTTTCAATGTGTTGCAGCACATATTCATCAGCCGCATCCCAAGCGCGAAGCGATTCGTGATTTTCTTTTGGTAGACGTTGCAGCGTAAATTCACCGTGTGAAATGCAAAATTTTTCAGACATGAAGTTTTAATCCGTTAATCAATGTAAGTTACAACGCGATTTCGTCCTTGTTCTTTTGCAAGGTAAAGCGCAACATCGGCGTTTTTTAAGAGCATTTCAGAAGTTATCGAGTCATTTGGAATGAGTGTTGCAATGCCAATACTCATACTCACACGCCCAAATTCGGATAATTCATGTGGCAGAGCTAAAATTTTTAGTCCGTGACAAATTTTTTCGGCCAGTAATTTTGCGGTGTTCAAATTCGTTACGGGTGCAATAAAAATAAATTCTTCTCCGCCATAACGTGCGACTAAATCGCCTGTCCGCGAAACATTTTCTGCCAACACGCGAGCGACCATTTTCAAACATTCATCACCCATTTGATGTCCATAAAAATCGTTGTATTTTTTGAACCAATCAACATCGAGCAAACCTATCGACAGTGGCTGTTTAAAGCGTTTTGCGCGTTGCCATTCGTTTTGCAACACTTCATCAAAATGACGACGATTCGCAAGTCCCGTTAATCCATCGGTCATACTTAAGGCTTTAAGTTTTTGATTTGCAATTTCTAATTCAGCCGTGCGCTGTGCCACTCTGGCTTCTAAAATATATTCAGACGTTTGCAGGGCTTCAACTAATTGTTGCTGCGCGAGTTCTTTTTCTTGCCGCAATACGTTGTATCTGTCCGCAAGCGCGAAAGCGAGCAACAACATTTCACACGCCGAACCTAATTCGATAAGCCAAGTTGAGGAAATGATACTGACGGTAATTAAACCTAATGCACTTAATGAAAAGATTAACAGGCTTATAAACAACAATGTGAATGCAGCAAGAAAAAAATACGCGCTACGAACTCGTTTAATGGCACAAAATAAAATGACAAAAAAAGCGATAATTGAAGACAAAATCACCAATAACGTGCGGTATTTAATCGTTTCATCAAAAGCAAAAAACAGCAAAAACGGCAGCAATAAATTTGCGGCAATAAAAAATTTAATCAGCTTGTCTAAAAATGGAAAACATTTTGCCGTGTTGAACATTTGCCGCATGAATAAAAAAAACCACACAAATATCATTGCCGTGATGGAACTGACAGTTTGTTTGATCATTTCAGGTGTATCATGCCATGAAAAAATTTCACTTGCGCTGCCTGAATAATACAAAAGACCGAGAAAGGAAGAAAAAGAAAACAATACATACAAAAAATAATTTTTATCGCGCAAGGTAATAAACAAAAATAAGTTGTAAATTACCATCGTAAGCGCACAGCCAAAATACAGAGCTTGAATGACATGGTCTTTGCGTTCGTAATGTACAAAAGCAGATTTCTGCCAAAGACGCACAGGAACAATTAAACGATTCGGTGTTTTAACGCGCAAATACAACGTTTGTTCACTATTTGCAGGCAGGCTAATGGGAAAAGTAAATAAGCGAAATGGATAAACGCGCTCTTTAAATGCTACAGAATAACCACTTTGCAGGGCGTGATAACCGTTTTGATTAGGTACATAAAGCGTCGCTTCTGCAATCGGATGATAAGCCAGTTCTAACATTTGTTCGCTGACTTGATTGTCACTATTTTTTAACGTGAAACGCAGCCAATAAGCCGATTGCGTAAAACCAAAATTGAGCGATTCACTCGCTGGAAAATCGGATTTAAATTGATTTGAAACAGCGGGTTGTTCGACATCATTGATTGCAAGCGTATTCGTTGCATCTTCAAAAACAGAAAAATAACGGGTCAATGCAATAGGTTTTTGATTAAGTCCGTTCAGATCTAAAATTGTATCTGCACTCAAAACAGGTTGTGAAAATAAGGCGATAGAACACAAAATCATTAAAACGAATGTGATACAAAACTTTCGATAATCATAAAATTGTGACCATTTCGCGGCGTACATAAAATCCTTGAATAATTAAGAGACAAGCGGCAATTGAACCTTAAAGCCTGTACAATCGCAAGCTCTTCAAACTTATAAATTGGGAGTTACTCGCATGTCTACTGTCACATATCGTTCCATTTTTTCCCCTTCAACCGCGCAAGAGCGCAAAGAGAATTTCGAAAGTTATTGGCAATTCACGCTGCAACATGGCGGTGAATTGTTAGAAATTGACCGCGATTTAGCGATTAAAAAAGCAAAGTTAGAATACTTTCAAAATAATCCTGTCAGATTACGCAAACCGCTTGAAAATCCTCAAGCGTTTTATCGTAATTACGTTGAAATGCAAGACAAACCAGAATCGCTCGATAAAATGACCTTGATGTTAACAGGGATTTATAAATTTGCGAGACACGAATGGGTCGGCATTAAAGGTGCGTGGGAAGTTGCACCAGAAATGGCACATTGCAAAACACTTGAAGATAAAATCAGCCGCATTCATTTGGCAGAAGAATTTTGTCACGTTCGTTTGTTTGATGAAATGCTCAAAACCTGCGGTTTGGATAATGTTGAATGGGTGCCATTGTCGCCTTGGAAAGAAAAAGTCTATGAGCAGTTTCCGAAACTCCCTAGTTTATTGATCAATACGCCTGCTTTTGTGACTGAATTGATGGGCGTGACGTTTTATTTTCATTTGCATCGTTTATTTGATGAGGTTCTTGCAGACGAACCCGAAGTGCGTGACCGTTTGAAAGAATTACTCGATGAAATTACGATTGACGAAATTGCACACGTTGGACAACGTCGTAATTTTATTGGTGCAATGGGGATTAAAGTCGCTAAAAAATTAGTGAAACCGTTTTACACGATGTTTTTCAACGATATTCCTGAGGTGGCACAATTATTTGATCTGAAAAAAATGATTCAAGACGGCGAAGAATTTGATTTCAACGCCGTTCCTGATTACATGATGGCTAAAAGTTGGGTGCCTTCTTATTGCAAAGTGTAAACATTACATTTTTGCCAATTCAGTTTTAACCCACGCTTCCGCTTCTGCGTTAATTTCACTAGCTTTGCGCCCTTGAGTTTCAATGGGCGCACCGATTTTCACTTTAATCGTCCCTGGATATTTTAAAAAGCTGTAGCGTGACCAAAAATCTCCTGCATTGTGAACGACGGGAATTACGGGAAAGCCTGATTTATGGGCAAGCATTGCACCACCTGCGTTAAAAGTTAAAACCTCGCGTGCGCCTGCTCTTGTACCTTCAGGAAAAACCACTACACACAAGCCTTCGTTTAAACATTTTGTGCCATCTTCGACTAATTTTTTTAATGCACCACGTTGATTACTTCTATCAATCACAATTGATTTCACCAAAATTAACGCCCAACCCCAGAGCGGAAAATAGAGTAATTCTTTTTTTAAAACAGTGGTTTGTATGGGTAAAAACACTCGTGTAGCTAAGGTTTCCCATGCAGATTGATGATTACTTAAAAAAATAACCGCTTGACCAGCTGGAACATTTTCTAAACCTTCCACTTCATAATTTAATCCACAGAAAAGTTTAGCCATTTCAGTTACGAGCCAGCACCAAAAAGTGGCAATTTTGTAGCGCACAGAAAAAGGTGTCCAAAACAGCGCGAATAAAAGAATGCCGACAATGGTTGCGGTTGAAAAAATGCCAATAAAAAGTAAAGCTGAACCCAAATAATTTTTGGGGCGATTATCGCTTAATGATTGATTTTGCTGCGTCATATAGATTTTCAAAAATTAAAATGGAAGTTAAAAACTGAGGATTTTCTTGCAGCGTTTTTGCACCGTTTCCAGATTTTACTAGAATTGGTCTTGCGCCTGCATTTTGTGCAGCTTGAATGTCGCGTAAAGAATCGCCAATAAAAGAAACTTGCGATAAATTCACGTCATAATCGCTGGCAAATTGCTTGAGCAACCCCGATTTGGGTTTACGACATTTGCATTCGTTGCTAGCTTGATGTGGACAAAAATAAATGGCTTCGATTTTACCGCCAAATTTTGCAACTTCATCGTACATTTTTTGGTGAATCGCATTTAACGTTTTCTCATCAAATAAACCGCGTGCTAAACCTGATTGATTGGTAATCACAACCACTTTGTAACCATTTTGATTCAAAAGCGCGATAGCTTCTAAACTTTTTTCAAGCGGCAACCATTCAGCGGGGGACTTAATAAAATCGTCGCTGTCCTGGTTAATTACACCGTCACGGTCTAAGAGAATGTATTTTTTCATGGTTTAAAATTGATAAGAAAGTCGCAACATCAATTCTCGTGCTTCGGCAGGCAATGGTGGATGCGAACCATTATATTGCTGAACATATTGATAACGGGCATTGAACACATCGTACAAACCTAAACCAACTTCCGCCCCTTTAATCGGCATATTTTGATAACGTAAATAGGCGTTATAAATCCAATCAGGTTTGTAATGCACTAATTCACTGCCACTGTAACCAAATCGGTCACTCGAAAAAATTAAATTATGATTAAACGACAAATCTGATGTGATATTAAACGTATGATTTAGCGTCACTTTATGCGTTGAAAACCCTAAATTCATTTGCGGATGAATAGCAATTCCGTCTTGATTTGTTACTTGATAATAACTGGGTGCAGTATTTCTTGCCGATTGATAAAAAGAATAATTCCAATCGAAATGTCCAAACATTGCATTTTTGTACTTCACACCTGCTTCAAAACCATAAGTTCCTAATCCTTCAACATTACGATAGTAATCATCAAAATTTTCATCAAATGAATAGGTCAAAATATCGTCAAGTTCTGTATAAAAAGCATTGGCAACAACCTCTAAATTTTTAGAAATCATATAACCTAATTCTATTTCGTAACTGCGCGTTTTTTCAGGTGTTGGAAGTGCTATTTTTCTATCAAATATATTGTTTTGGTTATATTCTAAATTCATTTGATAACCGCCGCCCGTGGGCGCATGAAAAGCGTGTGTATACAGTAATTTGTAATGAAAATCATCAATCTGTTTTGTCAATGCAAATCGAGGTGCGAGATTTGTTCCAAATAAGTTGTATTCATCAAAACGCAAACCCACTAACATATCGACCCAGTTTGTTTTATAAACACCTTCCGCATACGCTGTATAATCAGTGAACATCGGTAGCGAACCTTTAAAATCAGAAACAATATGCGAATACTCGTCTATGTTATAACTGTTGCCGATGGTTAAATAACTTCCTGAATCAGTCATCCATGTTGCTTTTGCGTCAAATTTATAATGATCAACAACCACCTTTTCTTGTAATTTTGTCGGTTTGCTAGCATCTTCGTAATGCTTTCGTCGTTCCCAAGGACTTTGACGAGAAAAATTAAATTCTGAATTGATTTTGAAATTGGAACTAAAACTGTGTTCAAAATCTAAATCAGCGGCGTAAGTATTGAAAGCGTTAGAGGTGAACGTGTTTTTAATTTCCATTGCATCGGCAAAACCGTCACGACTTTCAGTGTTATATTCATTAGCCAGAAAACGTAAGTTGAAGTCTTTATATTTCAAACCAAGATTGCCATAGAGCGAATCAAGTTGACTTTTTCCCGCCATATCAAAACTGTTTTGATGAGCGTCCGTGTAAATTCGGTCGCTACGTTGGGATTCATTTGCTTTACCCGAAAAACTAATTTCTAACTCATCAAAAATTTTACCCGCTGCAACATTGATATTTTTACGCGCTTCACCACGTTCAAATCGTCCGTAATTAGTCGTTACAGCTAAGCCATTTGCTTGTTTAGCATTTTTGGTGACGATATTGATGATGCCCATTTCGGCAAAATTACCATTCATGATTGAACTTGAACCGCGAATAATTTCGATATGGTCGATTTGCTCAAGGGGAAATTGTCCACTGAAAGGCGTTGTGCCAAAACGTCTTTCGGTAAGCATGATGCCATCGATAAACAAAGACATTTTTCCTTCATCAGCTTGAATACCTCGTACACCGATACCTAACGTGTTGTTAATACCAACGCCAAATGAGAAACCTGGAACTCGTTGCAAAAGATCAACTAAATCGCGTGCGCCACTATTTAAAATGTCTTCGCTACTCAGTAACGTCACCACATTTGCCGCTTCATTTGTGCAAGCGGCTTGTTGAGAGGCATTAAGTACGATAGGCACATCCATCAATTGCTCAAGGGAGGCTTCTTCAACATCGAGCGAATCTAAATTTTTACAAACCAAACTCGGTTGCGCGTGCGTGTTCGTGATAAAAAAAAGAAATGAAGCCGCGCAAATAAGAAGGATTGTATTTTTAAACATTTTGATAGTTCTTTTGTGTTAAAGCCTACCGCCAAAATTCAGGCGAAAATTGAGCCAAAAGGTTGTGCTTTCAAGAGCAGGTGTGCCTGGTTTCTTCATGTCTGATATATAATTGAGCATTGGATAAAGGCTATCTTCATCCAAGATATTTTTAACACTAACGGATAATTCTAACTGCTTTAACGGTGAATACATTACGCTAGCATTGAGTAAATGTGCGCCCTGCGCTTGCGTGCCATTTGTCGCGTTCCACGAATCATAAAATAAATAATTCGCACCAAAAGAAACATTTTTCCAAGGCTTAAAAATCACATTGAGACGGCTGACATTCTCAGCGATGGCGGGAAGTTGCATCGATTCGACATTAGGATATTTGTATGAGAGCGCATCGACAAATGAATGGCTCGCTGTGATGCTAAAAGGCTCTGCCACATAATGCACACTTGTTTCAAATCCAAGTTGTTCACTACTGCCTGCTTTGTTGACATAAAACCAGTACCAATTAGAGCCTGGAATATCACTACCAACAGGCGGTAGTGTTATGCCGTAGCAGTCACCACAAATAGCATCTACATCAATTGCATGTAACGCTTTACTATAAAACAGCACATTTTCAAACTGCCAATTTTTGTTTAAACGTTGATTAAAAACTAATTCGAATGTTTGCAAAGATTCAGGTTTCACATCGGGAACATTGCTATAACCTGGTATGTTCGCCTCACCCAATTTACTCAAATTGGGCAAACTTAAAAATCCATCGCCAATATAACCGCCGCTATAAGCTAATCCCACTGCACCTCGAAACCCTTCTTGATAAGAAAGGCGGAATTGTCCATCTTGCCAAGGCGTAACAAACGTTCCTACTCGTGGTGAAAAATGCGAACCCCAGTATTGATGTTGGTCATAACGAATTCCACCAAATAACGTGAGCCACGAATTAACTTGATAATTATCTTCAATAAAAAAACTGTAGATATTGATATTTGAGGGGAAAACAAAAGCGTTCTTTTTGTTTAAAGAGCTGATTGTCTCGCCATAAAGCTGAGAGATATTGTTGATGATGAAGTTTGCCCCATTTGAATTATTCAAACCGAGTTCATAAAGATGTGCCTCTGAACCTAATGCCAAATTATTGCCTTCCCATAAATTATTCAAATGCAAAATTTCTTTAATGCCGTAACGAATTTCTCGATTTCCGCCTGCTGTGCTGCCCGTTTGAACGGTGTATTGCAACGCATCATCAATGGCTACATCGAGTTTACTTTCTAAACTGATGTCTTTTGTAAAATCAAAATTGTGGTTCAGTCCAAAATAATTGAGTTCCTCGCCCACGCCATCGGAATCACGACCAAAAAAAGGCATATCGCGCGTTTGGTCAATATGCAACATATCAAGGCTCAATTGTCCATAACGTAAATGCCCAAACACACTTAAATTGTCAGTACGTTTTAATCGATGCCCAACATCAGCTAAAACACCGCCTTCGCCTGGTGTACTCTCACCATACAATGGAGCCGCAGCTGCCCATCCTTCACGACGCAAAGTCTGACCTTCGTAATTTTTTTGCTGCACAAAAACATAACCGTCGTAATCTTCATGATTAAACGCCGCTTCCATGCCGCCTTGCCAAGCATTATTTAAACCGCCACCGCCAAGCAAACTTATTTCGGTATTACCGCATTCTGTTGCTAAATTATCTGCGGTGCGCGTGATAATGTTGACAACGCCTTGCAATGCACCTTGTCCAAGCGTTACCGAACCTGAACCGCGTACAACTTCAATTCGCTCAATCCAATCAAAATTATTACTGTTGATGATGCCATCAGGCATACCACCATAACGTTCAGCATTGATATTATGCCCATTGATAAGCATCATAATTTTAGCGTTACTATCCGCCGCAAGACCACGAAAAGCACCAACCGTATCGCTATGACCTTCAAGAACAAAATAACCTGGAATGTAGGTCATCAAGGCTTCGTTGAGTGTTCGAGCCGCGCTTAATTGCAATTGTTCTCGCGTAATTACTGTGACGGAAGCGGGTTGTTTATCGGGGTCAAGAGAGACGTTAGAGGCGACACTGATTGGCGTTTCAAGTAATTCTTCAATGGGCGCATCTAACATTTCTGAAACAGGTTTGCTACATGTTGCCATTGCGTCTTGAAAATTTAAGCAAACAAGCGTGGCGCACAAAACGACGTATTTACGCTTTGCGTTTTTCACAGCACTCGCCCTTGCTTGCTTGCTTGCTTGCTTGCTTGCTTGCTTGCTTGCTTGCTTGCTTGCTTGCTTGCTTAAAAATTGTGCAGTTGCTTTTTGCGAATGCAAGCATTTTATGCCTGTAATTTCGAAATATCCGCGCAAGTCAAAAACTGTTGCGATAACAAATTCAATAACGCTAAACGATTCGCGCGAAGTTCTAAATCCTCACAATTCACCATCACCCCATCAAAAAACGCATCAACAGGTTGTTTCAATTCTGCCAAACGATTTAACGTTGCTTGGTAATCGCGTTTTGCAAGTAATGGTTTGATTTCCTGAGCAGATTGTTTTGCGAGTTCAAACAATTCAATTTCAACAGGCTCAACCAATTTGCCAACGGTTTGCGCAGCGGGTGAATCCGATTTTTTCAAAATGTTCAAAATTCGTTTATTTGCCGCCGCTAAACTTTCAGCTTCAGGTAATTGTCTAAACGTTTTCACGGCTTGCAAACGTTGCATGAAATCTAATGGTTCAGCAGGATTCACAGTTAAAACGGCTTCAAATTCATCAGTTGTGAAACCTTTGTCTAAGCAATAACCTTTTAGGCGTTCCATGATGAAATCCGTCACAAGTGTTTGTGTTTTGGTTTTATCAAACTCGTGACTAAACAGCGACAACGCAAAATCAACCAGTGCGTGAATGTCGAGTTTTAAATCGCTTTCAACCAAAATTCGCAACACACCCAACGCCGCACGACGCAACGCATACGGGTCTTTGTCACCTGTTGGAATTAAGCCTGCACTGAAAATACCCGCTAGCGTATCGATTTTTTCAGCTAATGCCACCACACAACCAACATCCGTTTCAGGAATCGCACCACCTGCTTGTTTGGGCAAATAATGTTCTTCAATGGCTTGCGCGACGATTGGATTTTCACCATCTGCCAGCGCGTAATAACGCCCCATGATGCCTTGCAAATTGCCAAATTCACCGACCATTTCAGTCATCAAATCGTTTTTGGCTAAAAAGGCGGCACGTTTTGAAAGTTCAACATCGGCGTTAATCTTTGGCGCAATGTATTCCGCGAGTGTGATTAAACGTTGCACTTTTTGCGCGACTGTCCCTAATTTTTCTTGGAAAACAATCGTTTTTAAACGCGACGCAAAATCAGCGAGTAAATAACGACGGTCTTGTTTCCAGAAAAATTCAGCATCTGATAAACGCGGCGTTACAACTCGCTCGTTGCCATTTTTGATTGATTCGGGATTTTTGCTTTCGATATTGCTAAACGTGATGAAATACGGACGCAACGAACCATCGGCATTTTTAACAGGAAAATACTTTTGATTTTCTTGCATCGTGGTAATCAACACCTCCGCTGGCAATGCTAAAAAACGTTCGTCAAAATGTCCTGTAATCGGCACGGGAAATTCATTTAACGCGGTCACTTCATCAAGCAAATCGTCTTCAATGTGCGCGATACCGTTCACAACCGAAGCCGCTTTTTCAGCATCTGCACGAATTTGATTTTTACGCACTTCGAAATCGGCAATCACTTTGCCTTGTGAAAGTAAGATTTGCGCGTAATTTTCAGGTTTATCAATTGTAATCACTTGCGGCGCATGGAAACGATGACCGCGTGTTTGATTACCCGTTTGCAAACCTAAAATTTCAGTTTCGATAATTTCATCGCCATAAAGCAAAACCGCCCAATGCACAGGTCGGACAAATTCGGTTGCAAAATTGCCCCAACGCATCCGTTTAGCAATCGGTAAGTTCGCAATGCTTTTACGAATAATTTCAGGCACTAATTGTTGTGCGGTTTGCCCTGCAATCGTTTGAGTACACGCAAGCCATTCGCCTTTGTCGGTTTTTAACCGTTCAAGTTGGTCAAATTCAACGCCGCAACTTTGCGCGAAAGCTAACGCCGCTTTGGTTGGCGAGCCATCTTCTTGAAAAGCGGCTTTAACTGCAACACCGCGTTTTTGCACGGTTTTATCGGCTTGCATTTGCGCTAAGTTTTCAATGAAAACCGCTAAACGACGTGGTGCGGCGAAACTTCTTACGTTTGAAAATGAGAGTTCAGCTTCGTTTAAACCCGCAATGATGCCATCGGCTAACGCATTGCGAAGTTTTAAAAGTGTTTTTGGCGGCAATTCTTCTGAGCCGAGTTCAAATAATAAGTTTTGTTTTTCTAGCACTGTATGAGTTCCTATTTAAGACGTTTTAGTTCTTCACAAGCATGATGTAGAGAAGAAGGGGCATTTTCGGGCAAGCCATTGATACAAATTACATTTTTTAATTTTTCGGCAAATGCCGTTATCTTCGCATCATTTGGGTAGTCATCTTTATAGCTAATAATTTTTCCGTCACTGCCTTTTGTAATTTCAACATTCTGATCATTTTTGTCGATATAGCGAAACCACGATTCAATGTTACGACTTGGGACAAGTAGTAGAATTTTTTCGTTATCATCTCGTGTTTTTTGATTTAAAGCGTGCTTATCAACATCAAGTTTTTTATCAAATTCACGCAACCTTTCTGGAACAGTTTTTTCATCGGCATCTATCATGACTATCAAAATAACATTCTGATAAGTTGCGATAGGACGATGAGACGTAACAGCTTGAGGATAATGTGTTAATACAGTTGCGTTGTTATGTGCTTGAGTCAGACGATTGATATTTCGCTTATTTGCTCCACACAACTTTGCATAGGCACAAATAAAATCAAACTGGTTTATGTCTTCACACAAAACAGTGATTCGATAACCAGTCAAATCAATTGCCATAAATCCAACCTGCTTCAATTAACTGTGCAAGTGATAAACCGCCATCATCTGGTTTGGAAATTTTTTCTTGGCGAGTATGAATTTCTTGTCTTGAAAACCAATAGCCTGAATTTGTAGCCAAAAAGTTAATTAAACTAGGATGATGTGAAATGAGTAAGCACTGTATTTTTCTTTTTTTGCATTGTTCGCGTAATGCGTTTAACCAAGGCTGAATCTCTGGCAATCCTAAGAAGTTTTCAGGTTCGTCAATGCAAATAACTGAATTTTCTGGAACACAATAAATTAGGGTATAGAGAGCGGCGAGTGCTTTTTGTCCATCAGATAATTCATCAAAGCGATAAAACAAACTGTTAATTTTGAATTCAAGTCTTTTATTATCTGTTCCAGCCTGAGAAAACCTAAAAGAACTAAAGCCTTTAATAATCTCTTTTAGTTCAGATACAACAGAAAATACTCCTTCGCTGTTCTCATTGTTCCAGTAATTTAACCAAGCCACATAATTTGATAAATCAAGTTTTGGATAAGGTGATTCCATTTCCATATCAGTTTCCATCGCACTAGGAGTAATACGGACAATAAAAAGGCGTGCTAGCCATTTTTTAAACCAAGTTAACTTTTTATTGTCATATCGCTCTTGTACTGTACCCAATCCAGAATTAGACCAACCTGTAGCATAGAAAATTCCATCATTATTGTTTTTTCCATCATTAAACAATCTACCTTTACCAACTTGTATTCCGCCTTCTTCTTCTATGCAAAATTTATACAGAGGTTGATCGTCAAAAAATAGATTTTCGGTTTTAACTCTAGCTAAATTTCTTTCGATTTGATGTTCTATTTCCAAAATATATTTATAAATACCGTCATTACCATCAATTTCTATTTCAAATTTTTGAACTTGATCTTGTCCCCAACGAGTTAGCGTTGATGGTTTGAAGACAGTATTTTTATAATTCGCCCTGTGATGATCCACAAGCTGAACATTAAGAAAGATGAATTGTTGTATTTCGTATAAAGCGGTTAGCACGGTGGTTTTTCCAGAACCATTTGCCCCAAGAAGAAGACTAATGTCCTTATCAAAGTTAATTTCAAAATTAACCAAACATTTATAGTTGTGAACATAAATTCTTTTCAACATGACTTAGACCTTTTGATTGCTTTGACACATCGGAAATCCAAGAGCTTCACGTTTTGCGTAATAGGCTTCGGCAACCGATTTTGCCAAGTTACGAACCCGCAAAATATAGCGTTGACGTTCAGTCACTGAAATCGCATGACGTGCATCAAGTAAATTAAACGTGTGAGATGCTTTCAACACCATTTCATACGCAGGCAACGGCAAATCCGCTTCGATTAACTTTTTGCATTCGGCTTCGTAAGTTGAAAAACATTCAAACAGAAAATCGACTTTTGCATGGTCAAAATTAAACGCCGACATTTCGACTTCGTTTTGATGAAACACATCGCCATAAGTCACTGCACCATGCGACGTGTTTGTCCAAACCAAATCATAAACACTGTTCACGCCTTGCAAATACATCGCCAAACGTTCTAAACCGTAAGTGATTTCACCTGAAACGGGGCGACATTCGAGACCACCGACTTGTTGAAAATAAGTAAATTGCGTGACTTCCATACCGTTTAGCCACACTTCCCAACCCAAACCCCACGCGCCAAGCGTTGGCGATTCCCAGTTATCTTCAACAAAACGAATATCATGCTCAAGCAAATCAAAACCGAGCATTTCCAGCGAACCTAAATACAATTCTTGAATGTTGGCTGGCGACGGTTTGAGGATAACTTGAAATTGGTAGTAATGTTGCAAACGGTTTGGATTTTCACCAAAACGCCCGTCTGTTGGACGACGCGAAGGTTGCACATACGCCGCACTCCAAGGCTCAGGACCAATGGAACGTAAAAAAGTCGCAGGATGAAACGTTCCCGCGCCGACTTCTAAATCGAGTGGTTGCAATAAAACGCAACCTTGCTTTGCCCAATAAGTTTGTAGAGCCAAAATCAGCTCTTGAAAGGTGGTTACTTTTTGATTTGTTGACACGATATTGACCGAAATTAAACGAAAAAAGATGCAAAATTATAGCCGAAAAGAGTAGAACGTGGTGATTTGCAAAAGTAGATGACAAACCTTTTGATTATTTTTTGTCAATAGATAACGCTGCTTTCACACCACCTGCAATCGCTTCATCGGTATTACCTCGAACATAATCAACTACAACAGGCGCGAATTTTTGAATGGTTTCAGGTTTCATGCCGAGCTGTTTAAAAATTGACACAGCGGTGATTAAACTGCTGATTGAATTATCACCCGATAAACTAGCGAGTTTTCCTGCTAACCCCCCTAAGCCAGATTGCTGTTTTAACGCTGGCACCGCCGCCATTAGCTGTTGAACGTCAGGCACCTGAGTAGACAATTTCGCAAACGCTTCAGGATTCATGCGTGTTTTAGCCACTTGTAATAAAGCTCCTGCCCCACCCATCGCTTGCTGAGGTGTTACACCTAAACGTTGCACCAATAAATTAGTTAATTCGCCTGCTTTTAATTGTTTGCCGCTTTCGAGAAATTGTTGCGCGTCATTGATAGTATTCGCGCTGTTTTCCAAAACTTGACTGCTTTCTTGACTGACAGATTTTAAAATATCGCCTAATTTTTCTGCATGAATAGCTGGCGCGGTAATTAAAATTAACGCAGTGGCAGTAATTTTTAATGTTTTCATAATGATTAACCTGGTGATTTTGGTAAAAAAATTCGCTTTCTATTCTAACCGACAAACTTGCTACTTGAATCCGTGTTTATTACACTTTCGCGCATCTTAACGCCGTCAACAATCTCCATTTATGATTTCATCTTCTGAGCGCGTGAGCGTTTCTTTAAAAACATTAGTTGATTTAGCAGCCCCAGCTACAGGGTTAAAATTTCATCATCGTGCGATTCGAGCTAAACAAAGCGGCGGTTTTATCTCACGTTTCAAAGGTCGTGGCATGGAATTTGACGAAACACGCCTTTATCAAGCAGGAGATGATATTCGCAGTATTGATTGGCGTGTTACGGCTCGAACTGGCAAAACGCACACCAAAATTTTCCGTGAAGAACGTGAACGCCCTGTTTTTATTTCGGTGGATTGTCGAACGGCAATGGATTTTGCCTCGCGCGGCGTTTTTAAATCGGTGTTAGCGAAAAAAATTGCGGCACTTTTAGCGTGGACAGCTTGTCATCATGGCGACCGAATTGGCGGACAATTATTTTTTGATTCGCATTGCGAAGAATTTAAACCGCAAAATGGACGCAGAGCCGTATTGCATTTTCTGAATGCCTTAATTAAAGCAAACACGGATTCATCTAAATATGCAGAAAATGATTTAGAAACAACGTTAAGTCGATTATTACATCACGCCAGAGCGGGGAGTTTAGTGTATTTAATTAGCGACTTCCGTGGTTTGACAGAAAACGCACAAAATTATTTGATTAAATTGGCACGGCATTGCGACGTGGTATTGCTGTTTATTTTCGATGCGCTTGAACAAAATTTACCGACAACGGGACAATATCGTTTTTCCGATGGAGAAAATGATTTAACGCTTAACATCTCAAATCACGCACGGTTGCAATATCAAACGCAATTTTTCTCAAAACACAATTCTTTACAAAATTTTGCCCAGCAACACGGCATGATTTTTCAATCACTTCACACTCAAGCTAACGTGCTTGATTGTTTAAAACTTAAAAAATAAAAAATGCGACTTTCACGACTGTACACAAACGCTGCGTTGCAAACGGGCAGAACTCTTGAACTTGACGACGATAATGCCCATTACGCACGCAGTGTTTTACGATTAAAAAACGATGCACAAATTATTTTATTCAACGGGCAAGGCGGTGAATTTCAAGGAAAAATTCTCGAAGTGAGTCGTAAATCTGTCCGAGTTGAATTAGAAAAATTCATCGACCGCAGCGTGGAATCGAATTTGAAAATTCAACTAGGTTTAAGCATTTCACGGGGCGACCGCATGGATTTTTCGGTGCAAAAAGCGGTTGAATTAGGCGTAACGTCGATTACACCGTTAATTACAGAACGTTGTGTAGTGCAATTTAGTGGCGAAAAAAAATCTCAACGCTGGCAACATTGGCAAAAAATTATTCAACACGCGGCTGAACAAAGTGGACGTACGGTGTTACCTGATTTTGCCGATGTTGCAAATTTAACGACTTGGGTAACGCAGCAAAGCGGATTGAAAGTATTTTTAGACCCGTATGCCGAAAAAAATTTAGCTCAACTTGCTCCCGACAATCATTCTGTCACCTTATTAACAGGTCCCGAAGGCGGATTTTCCAGCCACGAACGCGAAATCGCCAAAGCAGAGGGGTTTATTCCTGTTCGATTAGGGGCGAGAATTTTACGCACCGAAACGGCATCCCTTGCCGCTTTATCAGCGGTACAAATGTTGTGGGGCGATTTTCAAGAATGAGAAAAAATGTGTTTTACGCGCTGATGCCGTTTGTAATTTTACTCGGCATTACTGGCGTGGCTTGCGTGAGCAGTTATTTGATTGCACTGAGTTTTAACGATGCCACGATTTTACGAAAACTGATGATTCGCCTTTCGCAAATCCTGTTGTTACTCAGTATTTTCCCGATTTCAAAATGGCTCGGTTTAACCAAAGAAATGCTTGGCTATGCGACGTTTAAAATTATGTTCAAGCAATTTTGGCGCGGTTTGGGATTGAGCTTTTTGGTTTTATTGCCTGCTTTTTTTGCTCTGAACGCGCTTGGCGTGCATTCGATTGATTACAGCAAAGCCTGGACATTTGTGTGGTTTTCCAAAAAAATCGGCGTGGCATTTGGGCTAGCATTACTGATTGGTTTGCTTGAAGAATCAATTTTTCGTGGCTTGTTAATGAGCAGTTTGCGAAAGTATTTATCTACTTTTTCAGCGATTTGGCTAAGTTCGGTTTATTACGCTGCGCTGCATTTTCTGGATTATAAATCACCTGTTTTAGAAGCTACGCCCACGTTGCAAGGCAGTTTTGAATTGCTCAGTGCGGCATATCAAAATATGTTCGCGTTGCAAGATTGGACGGCATTTTTAGCGTTATGTGCAGTGGGATTATTTTTAGGCATTTTGCGCTGGCGAGGTGAAATCAATTTAGCGATTTGCATCGGTTGTCACACGGGTTGGGTGACGATTATTCGGATGATTAAATCGACCTCGCAAGTCAATTTAAATTCACCTTATGTGTTTTTGGTCAGTCATTATGATGGCATTATTGGCTTGTTCGTTGCAGGCTGGTTGCTATTCATTTTAGCGATTTATTTTTCTTATCGATTTTTTCAACCTAAATTCACACAATGAAATGCACAATACATTTTTGAAAAATAAGCAAGTAACGGTATAATCGCATGTTCATTTTAGGCTGCAATAAGCCGCCGAACCTTTTTATAAACATCACTTAATTGGAATTTTTAAATGCCATCAGTAAAACTTAAAGAAAACGAACCATTCGATATTGCTATTCGCAGATTCAAACGCGCTTGTGAAAAAGCAGGTGTTTTAGCAGAAGTACGTCGTCGTGAAGCATACGAAAAACCCACAACAGAACGTAAACGCAAAGGCGCAGCAGCCGTTAAACGTCATTTGAAAAAATTGGCGCGTGAACGTTATGCGTTGAAAAACTTACGTCGCGGTCGTCCTGCACTGTAATTCATGAGCGAATTATTAGCACACATTAAAAACGAAATGAAAGTCGCCATGAAAAGTGGCGATAAACCGCGTCTTGGCGTAATTCGTTTGATTCTTGCCGCCGTAAAACAAATCGAAGTTGACGAAAGAATTGAACTTGATAACGGTCGCGTTTTGCTCGTTTTAGACAAAATGGTAAAGCAACGTCGTGAATCGATTCGTCAATATACCGAAGGTAATCGCACCGATTTAGCCGATATTGAAGCGGCTGAAATTGTCATTATTCAAACTTTTCTTCCCCAACCTTTAACCGAAGCTGAAATTGATGCCATGGTCGTGCAAGCGGTCACCGATTCTGGCGCAACCTCGATTAAAGACATGGGCAAAGTCATGGCGTTACTCAAAGAACCCATGCAAGGCAGAGCCGATATGTCGGTTGTCAGCGTAAAAATCAAAGCCGCATTCGCCTAAAACCGATGCGAATGAAGTACACTGCCGAATAGGCAGCTTAGAAAGATGCAACGCGCTCATCAAAATGTCAGGTAAGATTCCAAGGCAATTTATTGATGATCTCTTAGTGCGAGTTGATATTGTCGACATTATCGATTCGCACGTCCCTTTAAAAAAAACAGGTTCCAATTACACTGCACGTTGTCCTTTCCACAACGAAAAATCCCCCAGTTTTAACGTTAATCGCAACAAGCAGTTTTATCATTGCTTTGGTTGTGGTGCAGGCGGCAACGTCATTTCGTTTTTGATGGAATTCAATCATCTTAGTTTTGTCGAAACGATTGAAGAATTAGCGACCGTTGCAGGCGTTGAAATTCCTTACGAAAATCAAACTGGCTACGAACCCGAAGCGAAAAATAAACTCGTCGAATTGCAAGAAGTCATGGCGCAAATCGCTACGTTTTACGTTCAACAACTCAAAAAACATCCTCAGAAACAAATCGCCGTTGAGTATTTAAAGAACCGTGGCATTACAGGCGTGATTGCGCGTGATTTTATGATTGGCTACGCGCCAGACGGTTGGCAAATTCTGTCTCCCCATTTTAAAAATACTGAATTGCTGTGCGAAGCGGGAATGCTCGCGTTCAAAAATGACATGTATTACGATCGTTTTCGGCAGCGCATTATGTTTCCAATTCGCAATAAACGCGGGCATGTGATTGGTTTTGGTGGTCGGGTCTTGGATGATTCGCAGCAACCGAAATATCTCAATTCGCCCGAAACGCCGTTATTTCACAAAAGCAACGAAGTTTATGGTTTATACGAATTACTGAAAAAAAATTCCAAACCTTCGCGAATTCTCATTGTTGAAGGTTATATGGACGTTGTGACGCTGGCGCAATTTGGGATTGATTATTCTGTTGCCGCGTTGGGAACGAATTTAACGGCAACACAATTGCAACTTTTGTTTCGTTCAACGTCAGAAATTATTTTATGTTTTGATGGCGATACAGCAGGGCAAAATGCCGCATGGAAAGCGATGGATGCGGTTTTTTCTGTGCTTAACGACAATCGGCAAGTGCGTGTTTTGATGTTGCCTTCGCCGCATGACCCTGATTCATTGTTGCGCGAAGAAGGTACGCAAGCCTTTTTGCAACGCATTGAAAATGCCGAAATGGTATCAAGCTATTTTTTCAATCATTTCACTGCAACGTTAAATTTAGATTCCATCGAAGGGCGGGCAAAACTCGCAGGTCAAGCGAAACCGTTTTTGCTCAAATTGGCAGACGGTTTTTTTAAAAATATGATGCTGGCGAAACTGGAAGAATTAACGCATTTCGACGTTGCACCAGAAATTGAAAAAGAAACGGTCGCTACGCCAAAAAATCAGCAAAAAGAAAAAAATGTCCGTCATTCAATGGAACGTTTAACGCTCGCGTTGCTCGTGCAAAATCCAAAGTTAGCGGCAAAATTAGAAGCCAATCCGATTGATTGGCAAACCTTAGAATTTCCGAAAATTGACGTTTTTAAAGCGATTGTGCAGAAAATTTGCGCTGAAAAACCGACTTCAACCGCGCAATTGCTCGAACATTATCGCGGTTTGCCTGAAGAAAAAATGCTCAATGCGCTAGCGAGTTTGCCTATTTTTATTCCCAACGAAGGCATTGAGGCCGAATTTTCAGGGGCATTAAAAAAATTAGTTTTGCAAGGTCGCAAAAATCGATTAGAAAAATTACTTCAGCAAGAACAAGCGGTTGGTTTGAATCCGCAAGAAAAAGAAATTTTGCGCGACTTGTTACAACTGCGTTAGCGTGAATTCAAAAAATCGATGTAAATGTAATGGTTTTCGTAGCGCAATTTGTGAACACTGCCAAAATCTACGCTAAATGCAAACGCTTTTTCGAGTGATAAATTTAACACTTTTGCCAAAATCGCCCGAATTACCCCAGCGTGTGTGACGATGACAACTTGCTGATTTTCAAGTTTTAGCAAATCGAGCCAAAAACTTTCCACACGCAAATAAAGTTGCGAAAAACTTTCCCCTTTTGGCGGCGCAAGTGAAACAAAATTCTCTGTCCATTGTTGCAATTTTTCAGCTTCAATTTCAGCAAATGGCATATTTTCCCAATCGCCGAAATTCATTTCTAACAGTCGATTATCGAAAATTGCATCGTCTGAAATTAACTGCGCCAGTCGCGTGCAACGTGACAGCGGACTACTGAAAACAAGCGAATTTGCAGGTAATTTTTTCAAAATTTCTCGTGCGTCATCAAAAAAACTTTCTGCCAATTCAACATCGGTTTGTCCATAACACAAACCTTTTTGCGTTGCAGTTTGCGTGTGCCGAATTAAATAAATTTCCATAACGCACTCACGCTCAAATAAAAAATCGTTTCGTTAATTTGTTGCGTTGCGCCTAAACAATCGCCTGTGTAACCGCCGATTTTTTGGTAAAAATATCGCCCTAAAAATAGCGTCGCAAATCCCAATGGCAATAATAAAAACCAAAAAATTGCAGGTAAAAAAAACAGCGGCAACGTTGCACAAATCAATGCAAAACATAACTCGCCGTGCGTCGGTTTAAAAATCGCGTTTTGTACTTTGCTATTTTCCAATCTCGCGTAATCGTAAAAACGCATTAAAAATAGCGGCATCAATCGGCTAAGGCTGTGAGCAGAAATGAAAATAATGGGGAGTTTTTCTAATGGCAATGAAACTAAAGTTGTGATTTTTAAAGCCATTAAAAGCCCTAATCCCAACGCACCATAAACACCAATCGCCGAATCTTTCATAATTTGCAAAATGCGTTCTTTTTCGTAACCACCGCCAAAACCGTCACATACATCAGCAAAACCATCTTCGTGGAACGCGCCTGTAACCAAAATTCCAGCAATTAGGGCTAGCAAAATGGCAACCGTTTGTGACCAAAAAAATTGCGCGAAATAAAACACGATTGCACTCGCGCCACCAACCACATAACCGATTAACGGTAAATAAATGGCTGCGCGGTGCAGTTGTGAATAATCGAGATTTTTAGGGCAGGGCAAGCGCGTATAAAAACTTAGCGCGAGCCAAAAAGAGGTAAAACTATGATTTATCAACGCCTGCTTCTTCAAAAGTTGCCATTTCGTTTAAAAATAAAATCGCCGATTGTAACAATGGATACGCCAGCGCAACGGCTGAACCTTCACCTAAACGCATTTCTAAATCGAGCAACGGTCTGACATTGAAATGTTCGAGCAATGCACGATGACCGTTTTCACTGCCAACGTGACTAAAAACACAGTTTTTTAACACTTTGGGATTCATTTGCGTGGCAACGAGTAACGCGGCACTGCTCACAAATCCATCGACAACAATTAGCATTTTGAATTCTGCCGCTTGCAAATACGCGCCCACCATCATGGCAATTTCAAACCCACCAAAAGTGGCGAGTGTTTCAAGCGGCGTTTGTTCGTGAGGATACTTTTCAACCGCTTGTTTTAAAACAGCCGTTTTGTGCGCTAGTTGTTTATCGTTTAATCCCGTCCCACGTCCGACACAATCTGTGAGCGGAATTTTTGTGAATTGGTGCATCAAAATCGCCGCTGATGTGGTGTTGCCAATGCCCATTTCCCCTAAACCAACACAATTACAACCGATGTGCTGAAGTTGTTGCACCATTGCCGCGCCTAAATTTATCGACGCTTCACAAATTTCAACACTCATGGCAGGTTCATTTAAAAAATTGTGCGTACCGAAACCCATTTTGGCGTGCAGTAATTCATCATAATTAGACAAATCCGCATTTACGCCAGCATCGATAATTTTCAAACTCAAGCCGTGTTGCCTTGCAAACACGTTAATTGCCGCGCCACCGTTTAAAAAATTCACCACCATTTGCGCGGTGACACTTTGCGGATAAGCACTTACGCCTGCTTGTGCAATGCCGTGGTCGCCTGCGAAAATTAAAATTGTTGGCTCACAAATTTGCGGCGTAAGCGTTTCAAACACGTTACCGATTTGCAGTGCGAGCGTTTCTAAACGACCTAACGCGCCCAACGGTTTGGTTTTTTGGTCGATTTTGCTTTGTAATTCAGTGACTAAATTCATCGTAAAAACAGCTCCTCGCCAAACATATCAATCAAAAAATGTCGATATTTCTCCGCTTTGGCAATTTGCAAATGTTCCAGCGGATTGTAATTGTCAGTCAAAATTAAGCCGTCTTTGTTATCAATCGGAAACAGACGATTTTGCAACCACGCTTGTTGCTCAATTTTCAAACGCTCATTGTGAATATCAAAAGGTTGTGCAGAGGCGAGAAAAATAAAATCGTTAAAATCTTTATTGGGTTCAGAAATAAATGACATTTGTTGCTCAAAAACTTGCGCTAATGTTTTTGAAACCGTGCTTAACGCGCTTTCTTTGCCACTGGAAAACGCTACAAAATTCACTGCTAAAATGCCTTGCTCAGTGAGCAAACCTTGTAACTGTTGCAATGTTTCAACGGTGAGCAAATGCGCTGGTTCAGAGCCGCCCGTAAAACAATCGTGAATAATTAAATCGTATTTATCCGTTAAACGGCGAATTTCATAACGCGCATCACCGACAATCGCTTTGCCTGTTGGTTTGTAATCAAAATAATCGACCGCCGCTTGTGCAACGGCTGGGTCAATTTCTAAGGTGTCAACAATGATGCCGTAACGGTCATTCAACACTTTCGCCATGTGACCCGCGCCCAAACCGACAATTAACGCTTTAGTCATTTTCGGACGCAAGGCGGGAATTAAACCGACAATATCTTGATAACTGAGTTGACTTACGCCGTATTTAATACTCGATGCGCCAATCGCTGAACCGTCAGACGTGAGCAATCGTAAATCTCGAGCAGGTTGGTCAATCACGCGCACCCAACCGTATAAACTCTCCTCAGCAAAACGAGTTTGAAATTTATCGTTTGGGCGCATTTCGCCTGCTTTTACAACGCTAGGCACCAGTCCTAAACCGATCACAACTAAAATCACACTCGGTAATAACATTGCCGCAGATTGCAATTGTTGACGTTCGATTAAACCGATGGCGATTGCCAAAATAAACAAAATAACGCTGGTTGTGATGAGAATTTCGCGTGAGCCGAAAAGGGGAAATAAATACAAACCTAAAATCAGCGTGCCAAAAACGCTCCCTAAAGTGCTGACAGCGTAAATCGTTCCAGAAGAATTACCGACGTTATCAAGTTGCGAAGTGGATAATTTAATGGCAAACGGGCTAACCATGCCGAGCATCATCAAACTTGGCAGAAATAACACCAACGCACTGACAAACGCCCCGCCGCGCAAACCTAAAGAATCGGTTGCGAGTAAAACAGGGCGCGTGAGCCACGGAATCATTAAAGTTAAAAATGCCGCTAAGGCGATAATCAGCGATAAACCTGTGCGTTTTGCGCTGTCTGACCAACGTCCGCCGATAAAATAACCGAGCGTCAAAGCCACCATTGTCACGGAAATGAGCGACGACCAAACGTATAAACTCGTGCCGTAAAATGGCGCGATTAAACGTGTGCCTAAGAGTTCAATCACCATCACCGACGCGCCTGTAATCATCACGGTGATAAGCAAACTCAAACGTCCTAATTTTGAAATGGTTTGCTCCGTAGAATTTTCTGTCATGCCGCCACCTGTGGATATTTTTGTTTGTCACGATTTGCCCAAAAATTCACCGCTAATTCATGTGCGGCTTCTTTAGTTTCGGCTTTGCCTAAGAGTTTTAAGGCAATCGCCGCTGTGCCAATCACGCTCATTTGAGCAAATTCATCTTCTATTTCACCGCGCCACAATTGTGCAAGTTGCAGCGGGTCTAAATTTTCAGCTTTCACATGACGGCGAGTAAATAAAGCGTCCCAATTTTCATCACTCAGTTCGCCGTGATGAACGCTTTGCACTAAACATTCAACATCAGGATTGCGTTCAGTTTCTCCACCTTCACCTTTTAAAACTGCCATGTGCGGCTGATTTAAAAGCATTGCCGCATGTTGATGCACTGCTCTATAACTAGGGTGAAAAATGCCTTGAATGCTGTAAGGCGCGTCAAATGGATTAAGTAATCGAACCAGCGTGTGAACAGGTGAACGCAAGCCTAAAATCGGACGGAGTTGAATAATGTCGTGTAATTTCGGGCAAAAATGCGCTAGCGACAAATAACTAAAACGCCCGTTTTGCAATTGCGTTTGCGCTTCTTGAATTGATGTGGCAGGTTTTAAACCTAAATACTGCAACACATTTTCAGTATAAATTCGGTCGGGCGAATGTCCTTCTGCGCCGTGCATAAAAACCGTGATGCCATTTTCGACGAGTAATAAAGCGGCTAATAAAAACCAAGGTAAATGACGACGTTTTCCCGCATACGATGACCAATCTAAATCGACTT